>Ga0114923_10000984_pt1 | contig 20196 bp, 19 predicted proteins | sample SumtaG_FD_89578 | JGI IMG/M metagenome (GOLD analysis project Ga0114923, IMG submission 89578) | Deep subsurface microbial communities from Indian Ocean to uncover new lineages of life (NeLLi) - Sumatra_00157 metaG | ecosystem: Environmental > Aquatic > Marine > Oceanic > Sediment | place: near...
GGTAAACCTCCCCTAAAATAGGACAGGTAATAAGTGGAATTTTCTGGTAGATTATTTAATCAAAGGAGGTTCCACGATGAAGAAATTGAAGTTAAGTGAAAGTCAAATTGTGACGATGTTGCAGGAAGGTTCAGCTGGAGTGCCGATTGCAGACTTGTGCCGCAAATATGGGATTAGTCCAAGCGCATATTATAAATTACGTTCAAAATACGCGGACATGAATTTATCGGATATTAAGCGTCTGCGAGAATTAGAAATAGAAAACAACCGCTTAAAAAAAATGTACGCTGACTTAAGCCTCGATCACATGATTTTAAAGGATGTAGTTGAAAAAAAGTTAGGAAGCCAATCGAGCGACGATCATTAGTGGATTACGCTATATCAAAGCATCAGATTGGTATAAATAAGGCTTGCAAGATATGCGGATTGAGTCAATCAGCATATTATTACAAGCACAAGAAGAAATCAGATGATGAGATTAAGAAGAAATTATTATGGTTGGCAAAAGAGCATTCACGCTGGGGATTTGACAAGATGTTTGATTTTTTAAAAGGCGAAAATTGTTGTTGGAATCATAAACGTGTTTATCGTGTATATTGTGATTTAAAGCTTAATTTACGTGTTAAGCCAAAGAAGCGCATTCCATCAAGAAAAAAGAAAGCATTGATTCAACCGTTAATTCCAAACTTGTGTTGGTCGGTGGATTTTATGAGTGACGCATTAAACTACGGCAGAAAATTCAGGGTATTCAACGTGATTGATGACTACAATCGAGAATGTTTAGGCATTAAGGCATCGATGACTTTACCGTCAATTAGCGTAACAGCATATTTAGATCAAATAGCTGTGTTGAGAGGGTATCCGAATATCATTCGTGTTGACAATGGATCGGAATTTATCTCGAATCATTTTAAGTTGTGGGCTGATTCGCATGGTATTTTTATTCAGCACATAGAGCCTGGAAAACCAGCGCAAAATGGTTATATTGAAAGATTTAATCGAACATATAGGGAAGATATTTTAGATGCGTATTTGTTTGGTTCGCTTGCGGAAGTTCAGCGAATTACTGACAAATGGATATTAGATTATAACAATAATCGACCGCACGCATCATTAGGAGGAAAAACGCCGATTGGATTTGCGCGCGCTAGAGAAGCATGTATACATGCTTCTCTAGCGCAAACAATGGCTGTTGCAAATGAACAGCAAAATTAAATTATTCCACTTTTAACTTGTCCTAAATTTGGGAGGTTGACACTTGGTGGTTCGATAAAGTCCTTTTACATTCTCAAAAACAAAAAAATCTGGTTCCTGTCTGCAAATTAAATCAACATATATTTTGGACAACTTTCCATTCTTACCCTTCTGTCCTCGATTTTTTCCACCCACGGAAAAATCTGGACATGGAGGCCCACCAATAAACCCAATAAGCCTATTGTTTTTTTTTATTAAACTAATCAATCTGGTTATACGCTCACCTTCATCACCAAACAAACAAGATTCAATATCACCTTCGAAATAACCATAAAGTGGCGGCTTGATTCCCATTTTTTGCCTAGAGTGCTTATAAGCATCAAGAAAAGGTTTATAAATTTCATTGACATAACCTATTTCATATCCAGACTTCTCAAACCCTAAATCCAGAAAACCAGAGCCGGAAAAGAAGGAAAATATTATTGGAACAGCATTGTTGGTTTTGTTTTTTTTCATTAGTTTGTATTTTTAAGATTACTTATCATTTTTTACTTAGTGCATTCCATACTTTTTGCAAAATCAGCAAAGCTTAAGCCTATCATATACGAAGTCTATAGGTAAATCGTAGTAAATTAAACATAAATTTATATTTCTTTCCTCTTTTGAAAAGGTGTCAAGTCTTGTATTTTTAGTTTTGATGTTTTATTGATCAAAGCTTAACATTCAAGGTTTGACACCTTTCCTTATCTAAATGTTTCTTTTTAAAGTTACAAGACTTGACACCTATTTTTCAGCTTTTCCAATTTTACTAGGTTTTTTAGTCTTAAGCTTTTTATTAGGTGCTTTTTTACATAAGAATTTTTGTATTGCTTTTGCTATTTTTTCGGTGTTTAATGGTTTAGTTAAAAAATCATCCATACCAGCCGCATGACTTTTTTTCTTTTCTTGTGCTGTATCGTGTGCGGTTAGTGCTACAATTGTTGTACCCTTATTCTTGCTGGTTTTTAAATTTCTTATTTTGCGCGTAACCTCATAACCTTTGATGTCTGGCAAACCAACATCCATGAAAATAAGATCATACTTATTTTTATTGGTAAGCTTTACAGCTTCTTTGCCCAAGCTGGCAATATCTAAACCAGCTAAATTATTAGCAAGAGTTTCTTTTAAAAAAGAAGATGCTACAGTCTGCGCCAAAGCATCATCCTCAACTAATAAAATCTTGAATTTCTGTTTGCTGGATATTGTTAGTTTTTCACCTTTTGGCTTGTTTTCTACAGGCTCGTCATCCACAAGTGGAACTTTAACCGGAAACGTACACGTAAATTTAGATCCTTCACCCAACACACTTTCTGCGTCTATCTCACCGTTAATGTCTTCGATAAAACGTTTTACCACTGACAACCCTAAGCCTGTCCCTGTGTATTTATTTTCGTTAGCAGGAATAACACGAACAAATCGCTCATAAATATGCTCTAATTTGTCACTGGGTATTCCTATGCCAGTATCCTCTACGATAACTTGCAAAACTGCATGTTGTTCATCAACGATTTTCGGCATTTTGATTGAAACTGTAACATATCCCTTAGGTGTAAATTTAATGGCATTGCTGATTATATTTAGTAAAATCCTGGCAATTCTATGTTCATCTCCAATAATACTTTTTGGGATATTGTCATCATAGTTCACTGCTAATTTGAGTTTTTTAGATATAACAGACGGGGTTTCTATAGCAAAAATACCGTCAATGATTTTTTTAATTGAGAATTTTTTATCTATAATTGGCAGAATGCCAGATACTGTCTGATCAAAGGATAAAATACCATTAAGAATATCCAGCAATCGCGCAGATGCTTTAGCAACATGATGTAGATTTTCTTTTCTCTCTTGATTGGTTTCGCTTTTTTCGAGAATCTCGGTCATTGCTGCAATTCCAGAACATGGTGTTCTTAAATCATGTTCCATATCAGAGATGAATTGGGATTTTAACTTGCTTGATTCTTCGGCTTGTTTTTTAGATTTTTTAAGCTCTGCCTCTATCTTTTTACGCTCTCCTATATCGAACGAAATTCCAAGAAGGCCGATAACTGTTCCGCGCCCATCATATAAAGGAATTTTCTTGGTTAGATAAATCGTCCGTCGCCCGAGAACATCTAAACCGATTTCTTCTAAAGTTAACTCCTCGCCCTTAGCGATTACTTTTGCGTCCATTGCATCAGTTAACTTCGCTAATTTAATATCATATAAATCGCTGTTAGCCTTGCCAATAATTTCATCGCAAGAATTCAATTTCAAAATTTGAGCCAGATTTCTATTGCACCCTAAATATTTGCCATTAATATCCTTCCAAAAAACATTTCCTGGCATAAAAGACAAAATATTTTTTAGAAACTCACTAGTATTTTTCAAAAACTACTCCCTACGTTATCCAACATTTACATTATATCAAGTGGATAACTAATATACCAGAGATCGGGAATCATTCTCTGAAGATAACAGGTCTTTATTATAAGTTGGCATTGTTCGAGATTTAAGATTATTCTCCGAGGATATAAAATCTTTATCCTGTGCTAAAATTATTTTTTCAAAATATGGCTTCAACATACTTAAAACGGCCATTTTCCCGCTATCAGGCAAACTTTCGAACGTTAATGCAATAACATCTATTTGTGTAAAAATAAGTTTTTCAGTTATATTTTTACTAGCCTTGCGGTTACCAGAAGAAAACATTATTTGCCTTTTGAAAAAACCGGGGCTAACTGCTCCATTTTCTATTAGTTTTAGGCTAGGGTTAAAATTGAATTTATTTACTACAGGCAATTGTATAGTTTGAGGTTTCTTTTTAAGCTTTATTTGCATGTATTGCAAAAGATTAGCTGTTTCCTTACGATTATAAACAAATTTCATTAAGATATGGTGCATTGGTTCGGTTAATTTTTTTGGATAAGTTATAAAATTATATTTATATTTAGCCCATAGCAATAATACTGCGCATTCCTCTAATATATATTCTCTAGAGTTTGTTTTCGCAATATTATCAAAATCTGGAGTTTCGCCTTTATGTTGCCTTATGGCTCGCTTTGAATAATTGGCAACCGTTCTATCAACAGATTTTTTAAATGCTCCGCCTTTTGCATACAATTCATTAACAATAGTCCTTTTTTCTTGATAATCTGGCTCATTAAGCCAATAATCCCAATGAATAATCTTTACTAGTTTGTCACCAATAAAATCTATAGCTTTTTTGTTTTTCTTTATCCAATCCTTTCCTTCTCCTATACACATAAAGCGTAATTTTTCCTCTGAAAGCATTGGATGCTTAAGAGCTTTTGTCCGACGTTGCAATGTATCTGCTACAAAAATAAATACTTCTTTAAAAGTGGATTTTGCAAGTCTAGCCGCAGCAAAAAACTTTTCTCCCTCGTGATATTTTTGCCCCACACTAACGGGTAATATACAGCTTGACTCAGCAAAATTTCTATTTTCAACTTTACCAGTAAGGGTGGCTTTCATTATAAGTTTATTTTTCATCATGATAATACACCGCCTCTAACTTTAGTTGTTTGCAGTTAGAGTAATCATTTAATAATTCAAAAATTACTTTTTTATTTTTCTCTTATTATTCAAGCTTCATAAAAACAAAATAACCCAACTTGATTATAGCCATATTTCCTTAAGGAAACCTTAAGGATGCAAAAAAAAACGGGGTTTTTTTATTTTTCAAAGGTTTAATTCTTATTTTTGGTAGTTTTTTGAACAGCAATATGGTTATTGTACTCCCAAAAACTAAAAATTACATCAAAATATAAACAAAAATAACGTATAACTAAATATTACCATTTTTACAAATAAGATGTAATACACAAACATTTGGCCAATATTTAATCACTGCTTTTCGCAGCTATTTTTTAATTTCTCATACCCTTATTTTTAGTTCACAATATCCGTGTCTAGCCTAAAAACTAGACATACATTGACGAAACGAGTATATTAAACCACATTTGATGTGAATTGCACGTCAAAATTTGTATTAACCAAGGGTTCAGAAAAAAGGTCGTTTTACTGAACTAGTTGTCTGGAACTATATAAATGGATGAAAACTTACATCGCCGCTTATTAAGCAAAGAAGAATCAATGAATTTACACACCAAACTCAAGCAACGATGGGGTGTTTCAGGTTATTGGTATCCGTTAAAAACGCCCGTTCCAAAAGATCTTGATATTATTTGTTTAGTTGACGAGTGTTTTGAACCTTATATTACTAAATTACAAAACGCGCTATTAGCTCTCAACGTTACTAAAATTTATGAGTTGAGAGAATATGGTGACGAGTATGAGATTGAAACAAAGTTTTTTGAACCATACTATAGTGGAGCTGAAGGGTATTGGTTTGATAAAAAAATGGAATGGTTGATATATGTCTCTCATGAAAATTCTATTACCTTTGCAGGTTCTTTGATCGTAAAATTAATTAAAGATATTTTTCCAAATTATAAAAGTTGCTTATGGGGAGAATATTATCCATAATTTAAAGAGAAGATCGTTGGGTTTGGTTCCATATCTAAATATACCCCACTGACAAGTCAGTGATCATGCTGGTTTCAGAGGTTTACCGGAAAATTTTTACTTTCCGCCAAAGAACCACTTTATGAATATATAAATCATGGTGAAGTTGAGATAGACAACAACTGGATAGAGAATCAGATTAGACCGTTTGCTTTGGGCAGAAAGAACTGGTTATTTTTAGGTAACGAAGATAGTGCGGCTGTAAGTGCGCGTTATTACAGTTTAATCCAGAGTTGCATATTAAACGGCATTAACCCCAGAAAATATTTAAATTACGTATTCACCCAAGCGCACAAAATGCGTCGCAAAGAAGTTGACCCTAAAAAATTATTACCGCAATTTATCAATAAAAAATTACTCGAATAAAAGCTAGAGGGGAATTATTAGGGGCTTACGCATCCCTAAAACATATCCCCCTTTTTACATAAGAACATATATTCTCGATTAACTTGTCGTTTAATTGTAAATGTCTCATTGTCATCTCCTAACGTTTTCTTTGTATGTTTTTATAAATTCCGTACCTTTCCTAATAAATTTAGCCAGCTCATCAGCATCAAACACCCTAGCTTGCATAGCCAAAGTTTGCATCATGTCCATTGCTTCGGATGGCGTGATATATTGGTTGCTTAATGCTTCGATAACCTGCTTGCTTTTCTCGGTTAAGGTATCACCAGTTAATTTAACGTTCACAAGGTTATCTTTTGGTTTAGCTGGTAAGATTCTTTCTAAAAACATTTTTAGCATTTGTTCGTTACCATCTAAAGCCATTTCTAACGCCTTGTTAAGTAACCCCTTGTTGCTAGATTCGATAATCTCCGCAAATAAAATGCGCTTGTCTTTTATTCCTTTTGGCCTTCCTTCGGAATTACCGCTTTGGCCTGGTTGAAATTGTGCCATGTCGTTTCCTCCTGTTTTCCTGATCGCTCCCTGATCTGATCAGGGGCTAATTAAATTTTAAGTTTTAAAGTTTGTCTTTTGTTTAAATGTTATCAATAAAGTAATTTACATAAGTTGCACACCTCCTTTGGGTTAGTTGCATGGTTGTTGTGTATATTGTTGCTTGTTAAAGTCAAACTCCATGTTGTTTTTAGATTTATTGTTGCACTACGGTTGCATGGCAAGTTGCATATCTGATACTTAAAGTTGCATGGTTTCCTGGTATAGGTAACGCAACTATGCAACCGCTCTTTTTTGGCATTATTCATCATCGCTTAATAACCCCATTTCTCTAGCTTTTTTTAAATAACGACTTACTGTGGATTTATGAAGTTCTAACTCTTGGCATATTTCTTTTGGTTCATAACCATCGTTTTTTAATTTGATGACTTTTTCATAGTTAGATTCTTCCAGTGTTTGAACCAACCATGATTGATTATTTAATTCATTCGTGCCTAATTGTGCCAAAAAAGGTTTAATGTCTTCACCAAGAAGATGTCTTGATTTGACAAAACTTACTTCAAAGGTAGCTCCTTGTTCCGCAGAATAGTCACTAGGATGTTTTAGATTTATTACAGTATCTAACACGTCCTCTCTGCGTGAGGTGCCTCTTTGACTTCCAGATTTGCCACTATGATGGATAAACAAGACGCTTTTGCCTTTTGCACGTAATCTCAATGCCCATTCTTGTATTGGCAACCAAGATTCCGCTTCGTTTTCTCTACCACTCCGTACTAACGAAGAAAGATTGTCGATAATGATAAGCTCAATTTCATCGGTGATATGTTGGTCAATTGCGTTTTGCCCTTCAACAGTTCCTAAATCAGGTATGTTATATTCCTGCAAATCAGGAGTAACAAACAGTAGTGGTGCGCTAACTTTTTTGTCTGAGGACGCAATTATCTTGTTCACCCTTTCTTGTAACGCTGCACCTGGCATCTCTCCATCAATGAACAATACTCCTTTGGAAATAGGGGCATGCCATTTTAAAAAGGTATCACCGGAAGCTACCGCATAGGCTATACCTAAAGAAACATGTGTTTTACCGACACCTCTAGGTGCATAAATCATGGATAATGATTGTGAAGTTAACCAAGGTGATAAAATTTGAGCTTTAGGTTTAAACCCGTGTTGCAACAAGGTTGCAACATCTACAACTTTAAGTTTTTGACAAGCATCTTGCTCAAAATCGATTTTTAAATCATTTAAAATTTCGTCAGGATATTTTTCCATCATAATATGTGCCCTCCTTGGCCAAAAACAACCATCCTTTGCAAAGCCATATAAACTATTTTTGCCTGATGTTTTAAAAGGCAGTATGCTAGGCAACGTATAATTTGATAGTTTGTATCAGCCATATCAAAAACCAAAACGCTGCAATTTTTTACAGGCCATATAAAGCTAATAGGGTTTGAGTCTTGTGGCAATACTAAAACATCATGACCACTGTGTTTATGCGCTCTAGCATATTCCCAAGCATTTTTGCCCCCAATAAATAAAAAAATATCATTAGTTGGAATATAGCCATGTTGAAAAGCTATATTTAATTGTTTCCCATATGGTGGAAATTGTTTTTTGTTTTTGTTATAATATGTTTGTGTGTTTTGAAAAGCCGTGTGAAAGGAATCTGCGGCTTTTTTGTTTTTAAACATAACTTTCCTCCTTGTTGACGCACTGCCGTGTTTCAATCCATTCGTTAACTTCCTCTAATAACCAGCCTACGGCCTGAATAGAGATTTGTTTTCGTTGTGGAAATTCGCCATTTTTTTCCAATCTAAAGATTGTACTTCGGCTCAATCCGGTGATTTTCTTTACTTCTGGAAATCGCAATAATTTATTCATAGTTCTATCCTTGAATTAATATAGTTTGATTTGGGTTAAGCTAAACCCGCCTGTGTTCAATTGAACAAGGTAATTATATTTAAATCGTGATTAATGAAAATGAACTGGAATAGGCTATTTCAGTTCGTACGGTATCGAATATTTAGGATATTGTGAAAGAACTTTTGACTTAACTTCTGTTGTCCATTCTTCAACAGGGTAATGAGAGACTTCTGCCCTAGTTTCTGAAGTCCATTCTTCGAACATAGGAATTTCTTTTGAAGCAAACCGATTATTTTGTTTGTCAAAACACGGAATTTCGAAAAAAGTTTTTTGTTGTCGCCAAGAAGCGCCTTGCTCCCCATCATAATATTTTACTAACGTTTCAACTGTATATCTGCATGGTGCTTTGCTATTTTCTGAGACCTTTTCCAGGCGTGCCGATACCATTTCAGCAGCTCGTAGCGTAGCTAATTTAAACGCATTTTTAAGTTGCCAAATTTCTTGCATTAGCTTATGAACAATCAAAAATTCGTTTTCCCGTATTATTCGATTTCCCTGTCCTTTTTTGTTAGTTCCAAATAAGCTTCCAATATTTTTTGTTCCGTTAGTATTCAGCCATTCTTTGAAAACATCAAACAGTTCATTCATAACAAATTCTGGTGGATAAATTCGATGCTCGTGGAGCAAGCAAATTATTCTAAATAAAAAAGTTGGATTTTTGTCATGTTGATATCCAGCTATATAATTGCTTAGCTCTAAAGCAAAATCAAACCCCATATTGGCTGTAAAGGTAATATAGGAATCAGGGTTTTGTGCTTCATCTGTAAGGTTTTTTAGATTTGATGGGCAGTTATTTGTTGGTGCTGCTGGTAAATATTTAACCAAAAAATTATGGTACATAACATAACCTCCCTAATAAATTTAAAACAACGACTTTGATCATCACGTAATAATACGCATTATCTTCCCTCCCCACAAGTCAATAGCAGTTTTTTTCTCATTATCATAACTATGCCGATCATAAATAGCGGTGACACTATTCTCAACATGATTAAGTAATTTGCTGACCACTAAGCGAGGTGTTCCCAAAGCTGTCATATAACTTGCTGCCGTCCTTCTAAGATCATGTGGGGTTGCTGGTTCTGTCTTCTCAAAAACCTGCCTATTTCGTCTTAAAGCACGATCTACAGCTGCACCGGTCATGTGTTTGTCACTTATTGGGGAAGGAAACAACCAGTTTGATTTGCCGGATAGCTGCTTTATTTGTTCCAAAAGAGAAATTGCTAGCTGTGATAGTGGGACACGGTGAGGATTGCCGTTTTTTGTTTTCTTTCCGGGTATTGCCCACCAACATTTGTTCAAATCAAATTCATTCCATTCGGCTGAAACTATTTCACCTTTGCGTTGAGCAGTTACCAGTTGAAATTTTAAGACTAGTTTTGTTAATTCAGCCATAGAAGCTTTATCTAAACCAAACCAAAAAGCTTTAATTTCCATATCGTTTAAAATGCGTTCTCTGCGATTTTCTTTTGAAGGTGCTTTAACCATGCAGCATGGGCTATATGCCGCAATATCACGTTCTACGGCAAAATTAAACATGCGGCGGACAACTGCAAGTAATCTATTGGCAGCGATTGGCGAACCTCTTTCAAGCACTGAGTCTAGAATTAATATAATGTCTCTACGGGAAATATCCTTTATTTTTCGTTTTCCGATGGTGGGAGCAATGTCTTTTTTAAGCATACGCTCATCTTCTTGCCAAGAACGTTTTCTTGGTTTAGCCCATTTTTCAAGATATTCATCCATAAGATCATTTACGGTTTGGGCTGAACGAGCCTTATTTCTCTTTTGAATAGCATCGGTTGCAGGGTCAATGCCCTTAGCCAAACTAGTTAGTGCTTGGTGGTGTTTTTTCCTAGCTTCAGCTAACGAAAGCGCAGGATAGTTACCTAAGGTCATTCGGCGCTTTTTACCTTCGAAGTAATAAAAATAAACCCAAGACTTACCGCCAGAAGTGGCGCATCTGATTGCAAATCCGTTGCCATTGCCCTCACGAACATCATAACGCACACCTTTTGCTTTTAAGCCCTGTATGTATTTATCAGTAAATCGCATGTTAAACCCCCTGATCTTGGCTTGGGTTCCCTGTCGGGTTCCTCATTATTGCTTGCAAACGCTGACCAAGCATGACACAATATGGCTAACATAATAACGCATTATATAACTATATTTCAAGTATAAAATGCATATATAAAGGAAAAGTAGATTTTCGATGATTTGAGTTAGAACAACTATATTGCCCGATTCGTAATCAGTAGGTCGGTGGTTCGACTCCACTCTCCGGCATTAATAAAATCAAGGGGTTAGGCAGATTAGCCGATTTGTTGATTTCTTGTGTAGAAGGTATGTAGAAGGATGGGGGCAAAAAAACCCAGCTGGTTGGCTAAAATTTAGCCGAATTATTTGTCAATTAACAATTGAATAACGTTTAAATATGAGCTCACTAAGTGTACACGTTCAATATCGACCAATTAAAATTGGATTCTGCATTAGGGAAAATAACCTAGAAGATTATAAAAAAGCTTTACAGTTAACCCACACACTTTGGGGTGGAAAATATAACCCTTTAATACCTATTGGAAATGATGAATATGCAGCTAGACGAATCATAGCTTTTTTCAAACCAGATGTACTCTATCCTATAACAAGCGATGATGCCCTTATAAACTTTATTAAACAGTTTCCACATATTCCTTGGCCATTTGAATTAAATAAAGAATTATTTAGCGGTGGGGCGCTCTGGGACAAACAACCAAACTTCCTGGATATACACAACGCAGCACGCAAACTTCGTGACGACGCAATTAAAAACAATAATATTGCAAAACAACTATTGACTTTAATCAAATGGGATGCAAAAGATCCTTTGGCTCCTATGTTTGAAGCAATGTTTGGATCATACCCAACACAACATGAAATTGACTGCAATTATGATAAATTACTATCAAAACTTTTACCCACAAATGAAATTACTTTAGATCAAAATGAAAGCATACCATCTTCAATACTAAAAGTGTGCACCAGAAACATCCTCACTTCTTACGGATTGGGGGAACTGGAATATGACAATTTTGAATCTCCATATTACTATTCAAGTGGTTTCTATGTGGGGGAAATCGATGACTTTAATGACTTGGTTATCTTTTGGAATCTTAGAGCATGCGGTGAACATCTATTATTCTATGATAATAATTTTACATCTCGCTTGGAACAATGCAAAGATAGCTATGTGATTGAAACAAAAAAAATATGCGAGGACTGTCCTGAATTATCAATTACCCTCGGACTTTGGGGCTCAAAAAATAAAATTAACAAAATCGATAAATCTATTTTTGGAGAAAATATTTATGTTAAAAATCTAAGCAAATACTATAATTTTCGTAATTATCATTTTAAGCCGCAAATAGTATTAGGGAACACCTTCGAATCTGAATCAAAAACAGTATCTTTTTCGCTACCGAATAATCCTGTTATTGATGCTGACATAACTTCTCGCCAACATCTAATGACTACAGTAAAAGTACTTGGCGATATATCAGATGAAAAAAGAATTTTTAATATGCCATATATGCCTCAATTGAATGACTTCTATGGAAGAAATTGTTATTTTATTTTCGACAAAGTAAGATCACAACACAAAGGGCTTGGAATTATAACTAATGCTTCAGATAACCACATGTCATTACGCGCAATTAGCGTCAATAAATTAATTCAAGCTATTTTTCATCAAAATGGCATGGATATTACTCCTAGCGAAGCTGGCAAGAAAACAACAGTCATTATTAAACAACTTGGTGGACTTTTTGGATGCAATATATTTAAAAGCAAAGGCATTAGAGAACTTCTTAGAAAATATACTCCGAATAAGTCTTTTACAAAAAATGACGCTTTAAAAACCATTGGCGAAAATGATTTTGGAAAATATAGCAAATTATATAGCCTCAACACATCTCATGGGAAAAGACTACAAGCTATAGATGTATTTAAAGATTTAGCAACAAAAGATGTATTTAGAGCCGGTCTAACACTAAAATGTGAAAACTGTCATTTGAATTTTTGGTTATCAATAGACAAAATAAAATCAAATATTATTTGCGAATATTGTGGTGCTAATATAAGAACTATCAATCAAATCGAAAATAATAAATGGGGGTATAGAGTATCTGGCATTTTTGGTAACAATGATAATCAAGGGGGCGGAATATCGGTTGTATTAACTTTATTACAACTTAAAAGAAGCTGTAGATCTGCATACGAACAATTCTTATATATTCCTTCTGTAAATATATTACCTATTAATGCGGCTGTTAATAAATGTGAAAGCGATTTTATTATTATAACTTGTACATATTATGGAAAAATTTCCGTTGTAGTATCAGAGTGCAAAACCAATAATGAAATTTCAATTGATGACGTTAAAAATCTAACAAAAGTTGCTGATGCTTTTGAAAAAAACGGAATTGAATCTTATATTCTATTTTCTAAATTAAATAGTTTCAGTAATGATGAAATAGAAATCTGTCGCAATGCACAATTATCCAATCGTGATCGCGTAATTATGTTAACCGACCGTGAGCTTGAATCTAGATATATTTATTCAGAAACAAAAAAAACCTTTGAAATAAAAGATTCTACCAATTGGGATAGTTTAGCAAAAAACACAACCGCAATATTTTTTGAGAAAAAAATAAAGAGCTGATATATGAAAAAGGATGAATTACAAATTGAAAAATTTATGTTGCAAAAAAATTTGATATGCGAACGCTTCACAAAAACAGAAATGCGTCACTGCAAAACACCAGACTTTAAAATAATTAAAGATGAAAAATTATGCTTTTATTGCGAAGTTAAATCTATTAAAAAAGACGATTTTATTGGCGGGTGCCGCGAAGATCCGGTATTTAATCGATTAACAAATGATATTCATACCGCTGTAAAACAGTTTGAGAACGTTAATCCTGAACTGATAACACCAAATGTTTTAGTCTTCGTTAATCACGACAAGCGTTGTGGATTCTTTGATTTGTTATCCGTTATAACCGGTAATTTTCACGGAGCAAATGGGAAAAATTCACCAATTTATAAGAAATTCTCAGACGGAAGAATAAAAAATGAAAAAAATAAAATACATTTGTACATTTGGCTCGATGACCACAAACCTATGCGATTTTTTTGGATGAAATACAATATCGCTTTTTTTTATTTGTTGTGCGAATATTTTGGAGAAGACCCAAATAACATCAAAATATTAAATCAAAAGAAAGAAAAGAAAGGGTCAGGTCTTAAGTTTTAAGCTTTGACTAGTTTTCAATCAAAGCTTAAGACCTGACCCCTTGCAGTTAAAAATAGTTAATGCGTTTATGGAGCAAAATGATGCGCAATTGCATTAGAGGAACATTGCATGCGGCAATAGACACAAACTTTCGTTTTCACCAAGATTTTTTTGGTCAATACAAGGGGGTTGATTTTAAATATGTTTTAGGTCAAAAAGAATATACGGATTGTATTATTGCAACTATTGATAAAAATGAGGAGCAAACTTATCAAATAATTACCGAGTTAATCAGTATTTTTTCATATGTGCTTGATAAAGGATTTATAATACAAGACTCCATGCATGACATGTTCTGTGGGAAATTATGTGATCGTCAACCAGGATGTTCTCAAAAAAGGATGTTAAATGTAGATGTGGAGACTAATAAATTATCAAATTATATCCTTATAGGGAAGTGTCCTAATATTAATACGGATCATAAGTCAAGTTTGGTCAGACTATACAGATTGGCTAGAGTCGAGGAATACGTTAACAAAATATCTAGTTTTTTATTTTATTACCATATTCTTGATTACCATAAAAAAGGCAAATCCAATATTGCTGCCACATTTATTAATTCGTTCGAAATAAGAAATGATTTAGCTACACATATTATCGATGACATAAAGTCAATTAACAATAATCGAGTCTTCGATAAGCAATATAACCATGACAATCCCACTGTTGATAATAAATTAGGTAATTATATAAAATTTAAAGTTCGAGACTCTGTTGGGCACATAGTACGCCGCCCAAACACAAACGCTCATAATCTGAAAATTGATTCTTTTGCACAAGCCAAGCACTTTCATCAGTTGGTAGGCCTAATGAGGAACATGGCTCGCACAAAGTTAGAAGAAGTACATGAATTTAATCAATGCTGTGATGAAGAAACATTATCGATTAAATTTTAAAAATAATATTTTTGACGGAAAATTATTACCAACATAACTATATTAATAGACAAGGAAGGTGTCACCCATCTTGAAACAAAAATTTAACATCTACCACCACTTTTTTATACACCAAGTATCATTCAATGGTTAAACCAACTTGCTCCGCTCTTGGCAAGTGATCCTTAATTGTCACTATTTCATAAGAATCATTTATCCAGTTATTAATAGAATGATCGTAAAGTTGGTATGTTTTGATATCAGCTATGATAACATCACCTTTTGCAAACTTTTCTCCCGCATCTATTTTCTTAAAAAAATTATCATCTTTGATATATGCTTGAATTTTTAATCCATTCCACACAAAACCCCACTTATTACTTGCATCCCAAACAAGTTTAAACATGCTTAATGATTGATTTTCTTGAATAACCTCTCTTGTCTCTTTTTCATCTATTATTCGTTTCTGTTGTAACATCGGAAAATCATTCCTATCAGAATGGAATTCCGTTCCTTCGGTCTTAATACTATAAGTAGAAACATCATTATCAGAATTTAATTTTTCAAAATTCCTCGTTACAGCATTATTTATTGCTTGGTTACCTTGAAAATAATTATATGTATTTTGCGGGATAATTATGGTATTCCCATCACTGTTTTCAAGTTTTATTTGTATACCTTCACCTATGTTTATTATTTCTTCTTTGGACGGATTATCCCCCTTTAAAAATTTTTTTATTCGAAGAATATCAACAATAATAGTTATTAATTCTTTATAATACCCCAAATCTGCATGTGCGATCGCTGGGAAAACTGCCGAAATACAAGTGACAGCATCTTGGATAAAACATGAACATTCAAAACTACCTTCATTTAAAGCTCTTACTCGCACTTCTAATTTTCTTGTAGGCGATAAATCACTATTAATTAATCCAATAATCTCCGTGATACATGTTAGTGATGTTAAAAATGTATCAGAATTTACATCGTGATTTTTAACACCGATGTTTAAAGTGAACTCACATACTTTTTTTTGTGTTTTCATGAAATCACCATTAGTATTTGTTTAAAAAAATTATATTACAAACTAAACTACCAAAAGTCAAACTATTATCTTTAATACCATATTCACTGATTATGTTAATAAAAAAATCATCTGGTATCCGTAATTAACCCAAAAAAATTAGATAATCAGATGATTTTTTTCAACCATTTACAATTTATCCTTAAGGTTTTCAATTTCATCAAGATAATCATTAATTGCCCAAATGGCTCCGAGTATCGAGCTATTGCTTGGTTTGTGATTAGCATAGTCTTGTGATAATAAACAAGCAGCAATAGCTTTGGCTTTTAGTAATCTCTCATCAATAGCATCTTTGAGGCTTAAGACGGTAATGGATGGGTTCAGAATAAAGACGTTATCCATAGTAGTATCTCCTTGAATTTTTTTAAGTTAACCAACCTATAAAATATAGGTGTCGGGCGTTAAAAACCGTTCAAGGACGGCATGCTTCTTTCCCTTTCGGGTATTTTATCCGCACACGCCCGACAAACAAAAATGCTACGTCTATCGAGCGTAGCGAATCGCCTTGAAGGTGTTTTTAGCACCAAGTACAAGATACTATCGTTCTGGGCATTATGTCAACCCAAGGATTAGCTTCTTTTGAGTAATTTTTCTTGTTGATGATTTTTTAAACAACCTGGCTTATGATCGTGCTTTTTATCTAAAAACAAAATCACACAATTTTGTAATTCCTCACTGCAAATCCACTGCAAATATGTTTTTTTGCTTAACCACTGGCTGGCATTAAATCTTCCATTTCGTGAGTTAAAATTTGTCGCTGGCGCGAAACTAACATTGAGCAGAAACAGATCAAAAAATACTTTATGCTAAATAGTGTTGTTGGCATGAAAACTAAACCAACAAACAAGCTCCCACAACCAACGGTTTCTATTTTTAATACCGTTTCCACTAATTGAAAAAATAACGTCTATTTGTGAGTTTTTTATACAGAAATGTATTGTAATATTCAACCGTTATTATTTCAATTTTTTGGATAAAAAAACCATCGTTTTTGGTGCAATAACTAGCTTTTGGCATTGTGCATGCCAATGGATAAAGAACGTTTTTCCACTCATACTACACAAATTTAAATCGGTTTTCTTTTTCATTGCCATTCGATTGATTTGAGTAGAAACCCTGGTTGTTATTATTTGTTTTCTGTGCAAAAAACTGCTCCCGTCCAAATGTTAACCTTTTAATCGCTACGTCTTTATCAACTTTTTCCTGCATCTTGTAATAAAGGTTCAACATTGTTTCTGAATCAAATTGATCTTTATATTGACTCATACGGTTATACAATAAATGCATAACACTGCTGTTATCTTTTTTCCCCTCATAACGTTTTAATTCTTTTTTGACAATCTTGATTAAATCTTCAATATCTAATATAGCTTCCTGGCTTTTCAGCCAGTTTGTAGTTATTTTTGGTTTTTGACTACGAAAAGTAACATCAACATCAATACCAATAAAACTATGATACTTTAAATCAACTTTTTTATTTATCAATAAGGCAGCTATCTCAAAGTGTTTAAGACGCAACGCTAATTGCAGCGGAGTCTCTTGATTTTTTTGAGGTTGCAACAATGCTCCTTCTTGATCTAATAACCAGTTAACTACCTTAATTTGATTTTCTCTTATAGCTATTCGAAGCGCCGAATATTCTCCCATTGTTAGCTTTTTAAATGATACTCCCGTTTTTTTCAGTTCCTTTAATTTGTCAATATTACCTTCTATTACTGCATTGTGTATGTTGGTGTACCCAGATGGGTCATTTTGCCTTATCATAAATTTAGTTCTGCCTGATTCTAGTTTATTTCCCTGCTTATTATTTTTTTGCTTAACTGTTGATGATTGTTCGAAGAACAATTGTTGAGATAACTGTTGTTTTTTTGATTTAATTTGCCGTATTTCACGTTGTATACCTATATCCCTTTTAATTACATCCTGTCGTTCCAACTCCTTCATTTCCAGAATAACCTGTAGTTTATTTATTTCGCTCATGTTATCTGGTGCGACTTGCTTATTTGTTATATCTGTTTTATTTGCAGTGTCTTTTAATTTGTTAATTTCTGTTTTAAAATGCTCTATTTCATAGAATAGTTTAAATTCTTGAAATTTGGCATGTTCTTGTTCTTGTTGTTTTGTTTTATACTCAGCATGATCGCCAAGTAATTTATTATAATGTTTATTACAATCTTTGATAAAAACATTAAAATAAAAATCATGCAGTTTTGCATTAAAGTTTTTTAGTTTTTTTGCGGCTTCTTTATGATCAGGATCTGCTTTCCATAGATATTCGGTCGTACGTGCTATAAGTTCACTATGATATTTTTCTGTTGTATAACCACCGCTAAACATCCCTCTAAAAGTTGGATCAATTGTAGGATTATTTTTTAATGCTTCACAAATCTCGTTTAATACTTTTATAGTTTTTGCGCTTCCTTTTTTCTTATATGGTTTGCAGTCATTTCCATAAATTTCTTTAGCTACAAAATGAGTAATTTCGTGAATTAAAGTTGATGCTTGTTCCGTATCCGGATTACTTAAGGTGGTTTTTATTCCTAAATACACATGATTTGTCCCATGTACAAAACATCCAAGAGCTGCTCCTATGGTTTTCGATAGGTATACTGTTCCAGTTGTTGTATCGTTTGGGTTGGCAAAAACTTTAAATTGTCTATCCCACAAAGAAGGAGGATAACTCTGCGCAAGACGGTGAACTCCATGGGCTGCTATGCTGATAATGTTTAATATTGCTCCACTATCTGACCGCTTATATAAATTTTTATAAAATTCTCCAAATTTGGTCTTTACCTGTTTCTTCATATTCGCATCTTTGGATAGAATATATGTTATGCTTAACAGTAGCCTTGGAACTGATATTTCTGCTATTGAACCTTCTGACGTTATGATTTTTTCGTATTCAGGTCGGATGTTAAACCATATAACATTACTATCTACTGTAGTGGTTTTAATATCTATATAGGACTTTTTCCGCTGTTTGTCTGTATAATAAACTAATGCTGCTATTTTGTAGCGTTTTTGTGACACAGCAAATTCAAATAAATTTTCTGTCCCAATTTTGGTATTTATCGGTAATTCTTGGTCAAGACATATTTTTGCTTGTTCATAATCATTACTACGAACCGCTTCTCTAAATTGCTTTTTTAATTCCCATAATTCCAAAAGCTTTAAAATTTCTTCTTTTATTGAATCGTCTGCGTATTCAAGTGCCGAACCACGTTGCTTCACAGCCTCTAGCACAATTTCTCTATCTTTTCTAAGCAAAGTATCTGCGAATTCAAGTGCATGACCATTTGTCTTCACAGCCTTCAGCATAAATTTTCTATCTTTTTTAAACCTATCATCTATGTAGTAAAATGCACAGTTAGTTGACTTCACAGCCGCTAATATTACATCTTCATCTTTTCTAAACAAAGTATCTACAAATTCAAGTGTCCAGCCATTTTGCTTCACAACCTTAAGTATAAATTTTTTATCTTTTGTAAGCGAATCGTCTGCGTATTTAAGTATCTCGATATTGGTCTTCAGAGCCTGAAGTATAAATTTTTCATCTTTTTTAAGCAAAGTATCTGCATATTTAAGTGCAGTGGCGCACTCACCTCTCTTCACCGCCTCCAGCACTAGTTTTCTATCCTTTTTAAACTTATCATCTGCGCAGGCAAATGCCATACCAAATTGCTTCACCGCCTCCCACACTATTTCTCTATCTTTCTTAAGCGATTTATCTGCGTAGTAAAGTGCCCAGCCATCTTCCTTGACAGCTTTCAGCACAATTCCTCTATCTTTATTTTCATAACCTTTGAATGGGCTCTTGGATAAAAAAGACATAAATATTCCTCACTAGCTTAATAATAAATAAAATAAATATAATGATATTAAATGGTTTTTTTAGTTTTTCTTATCAGTTACCACAAGGGTATTATTATTTTCTCTCTGTTTGTTTTATACTCATTTTTATTAGAACCGAATTGACCGCAGTATAACAAAATTTAACAAAATTGCTTAGTCATTTTAGTAATTTTTTTGCAAATTTATGGGTCGTTTTCGTTGCAAAAGGCTTATCGGTAAATTCAAGAATCAAGGTCTTAAATTACTTTTTTTGCACAAGCCCCTGTTTCGCGCCAGCGACAAATTTGTAAAAAATAGTGTTTATTGGCAATTTCTTGAGCAACCAAATCGTTATTTAATAAACGACATCGTTGATTTAGAACATGGTGTCAAGTCTTGAACTTTGAGTTTTGATTTATTTGTGATCAAAACTCACAACTCAAGACTTGACACCCTTTGACACCCTTGCCAATCATTCATGTTTTTTGTAACCGTAC
>Ga0114923_10000985_pt1 | contig 20190 bp, 22 predicted proteins | sample SumtaG_FD_89578 | JGI IMG/M metagenome (GOLD analysis project Ga0114923, IMG submission 89578) | Deep subsurface microbial communities from Indian Ocean to uncover new lineages of life (NeLLi) - Sumatra_00157 metaG | ecosystem: Environmental > Aquatic > Marine > Oceanic > Sediment | place: near...
AAAAAAAAGTAGAGGAAGATGACATAACCAAGAGAATTGGATTTTGTACGGGTATTATCAATAATAGCGAGAAGAACTTGAATATGGTAAAAAAGCTAACTTTACATGATTTCTTATCAGAGATTCCCCAAAAATGGAAAAAAATCATAATCAAGAATAATTATAGGATAACGGATATCATCCTACCCGACCATGTAGACAATTGGGGATTAAAACGCATTCTAGCTATTAGAAAAGGTAAACTCTTTCGTTCAATAGACATTGATGGTGAGGTATTAGAAAAACAATATTCTTTTTCAGTCTAATAGTAGAATTTTTAATTTTCTTTATGAATTTTAAAAAAATTTAATTTAAATAAAAGATATTTAATTATCAATTTAATACTCTGAGTTGAACGAGGTCAAGTTATATTAAAGAATTAAATCCTGAACTAAAAAGTCTTCTATACATAATTGGCGGAGAGATCGCGATTTATGTTGGGTCAGAACTCTTAAATTCTGATTCCAAAGACATAACGGATGAGGATATCACAGAAAATATTAAAGAAAAGATTAAGGGTACGGAAATTGATTTTGAAAATGATGATAAAGAAGTTTTAAAATTAAATTCTGTGCGAAGAACACTCTATAAATTATATTCTGATAAATTGATCCAATTTAGACGCATTAGAGATAAATCTACGGGATGGTTTATATATTATTGGTGGCATGAATTCGATTTGCTCGAAGAAATTCTTATTGAAAAAAAAAATCTGTTAGATGCCAAATTAAGAGAAAGATTAAATTTTGAGGAGAGTAATTATTTCTTCCTCTGTACATCCTGTCAAAATAAAAATAAAAAGTATAATTTTGACGAAGCTTTTGAACTCAACTTTAGATGTCCTGATTGCGGAAGCCCCTTAGAAGCTCAAGATAACAGTAAAATAATTGATTTCTTAAGAAGTAGGATCGCTCTGATTCAGAAAATTAAGATTTCAATAGATTAGAAGAGGGAAAGGGAAGGTAAATAAAGTAACTAAATTTAGAGAACTTTTCAACAATAATTCAATTAATAAAGTTATTCAAGAATCTGAGTCTTTTCTCTTTTTTTTAACAAACGCAATATCTCCTAAGGAACTTCCTGATGATTTTTTCATGAATTTATTCTCGTGGACATTGATATCCATCTCATCAGATTTTGTTAATAATTGTATTTTATATATTTTTTGAATTTTTTTAGCGAGTTTGACTGTCGGTTCAGCTTTTCCAGTTTCGATTCTTCTAATTAAGGACGGTTTTTCATTCAATTTTTGAGCAAATTGATCCTGGTTGAGTCCAAGGTTGTTTCTAGCATTATTAACTCTTCTAGCATAATCTGAAACAATTTCTAATTCCTCTATTGTGTTTTGTTTAATATTTTGTCTTTTGGGACCAACAAAAGGTTTTTTTTTAATTGGTTTCTTTCCATAAGTATAAGATGAAGGTTTATGAATTTTTGTTCCATGCTGAGCACAATTATGACAGACTGTAATTCTAGCACCCTCTAGGATAACTCTTTGTCCTTTTCCCCAAATTATGCTTCCGCATATTTGACATTCCTTATCATTCTCAATAGATGCAGGTTTTGGCATTTGCTTATCTCGAGTGATACAAAATGAATAATTCTTCCGTTAATAAGAGAGTATAATGGAGAACTCTTATAATTTTATGGTTTTTATCCCGTTATATTTTATAATCTATAAATTTTTTAAAAATCGGGATTTTTAATAAATAGAAGATAGGTAACCTTAAATTTAAATGATTAAAAGTTTATTATAAATTTAAAGTACTTGCTTAAGGAAGACTTTATATATAAGTGAGAAAAGAAGGAGCATAAGATTTTTGACTACAACTAAGGAAAAGAAAAAAAGAGAGGAGACAAAAGATGGCGAGTATTTAATAACATACACACGTCATCTGGAAAAAAGATTAAGAAATTTAGAAACGGAAAAACAACTATTGGATGCTGAACGACTTAGATTAGAACAAGAACTACACAGTTTAAGAAATGAAATTGATAGGTTAAGGGAACCACCATTAGTTTCTGCAACCATAATTGACTTTATTGACGATAAAGGAAGGGCTATAGTAAAAAGCTCAACTGGACCAAGCTTTGTTGTAAATGCCAGCCGAAAAGTAAAAAATGAAAATTTAGCCCCAGGAATGAGGGTGGCTTTAAATCAGAGAACATTCGCAATTATGGAGGTATTACCGACAAAGATAGACCCATTTGTTAAAGGGATGGAGGTAATTGACTCAATTCCAGATATTTCCTACTCTGATGTTGGAGGTTTAGAGGATCAACTACGGGAAGTTAGAGAAACAGTCGAATTGCCACTAAAAAAACCAGAACTCTTTGAGAAAATAGGTATTGAACCACCTAAAGGTGTATTACTATATGGACCACCCGGTACGGGAAAGACTTTATTAGCAAAAGCAGTTGCTCACGAGACAGAAGCTACATTTATAAGAATTATTGGATCTGAATTGGTACAGAAATTTATTGGTGAAGGTGCTCGATTAGTAAGAGAAATTTTCAATATGGCAAAAGAAAAAGCCCCAACAATATTATTTATTGATGAATTAGATGCAATTGGCTCTCAAAGATTAAAGATCGCCACATCTGGAGATAGAGAAGTTCAAAGAACTTTAATGCAATTATTAAGTGAATTAGATGGCTTTGAAATGAGAGGAGATGTTAAAATTATAGGGGCAACAAACAGAGTTGATATTTTAGATCCTGCCCTACTAAGACCAGGAAGATTTGATAGAATGATTGAATTTCCTATTCCAAATGAGGAGTCAAGAAAAGCTATTTTTAAGATTCATACAAGAAAACTACGTACAGAAGAAAACATTGATATAAATAGGCTAGTAAATTTAACGGAAGGCGCAACTGGTGCAGATATAAAAGCAATTTCCACAGAAGCGGGCATGTTTGCAATAAGAAAGGAGGCTGATATGATAATCAGCAAAGATTTCATTGAAGCTATTGATAAAGTTATGAAAAAAGTCAGAGATAATTGTGCTGATTCAAGACTATACTCATAATGAGTATAAACTAAAATTTATTTATGTTTTCACTACTTCTTCTAATATAATCAACTTTTTATTTGTTATAACGAATGGATAATCCGCTTTTATTAGGCTTAAGACAGGCAAAAGCAATTTCAGATTATCAATTCGGGAAAGGTATAACAAATCTACTATTCAAAGATATCGGTAGTATTCGCATTGAAAGATCAACTGCTACTAATAAAATAAGGTATATTTTTCTAGAGAATAATTTAATGCTTGTATTACGGCCTAATAATGGATTCTTTACTTTAAGTATGTATTCAGCTCGTATCATAAAAAATAACTTCGAGGCACCTAAGTTGAGAGTTATTGTTTTAAACGAAATATCTGAGTTCATAAAAAAAGGGAGGAATGTGTTCTGTAAACATGTAATTGATATTGATGAAAATTTAAGGCCTTTAGACGAGGTTATCGTGGTTAATCAAGATGACGAAATTTTAGCCATTGGAAGGCTGAAATTGCCAGTAACTTATGTTAAATCTTTTTCAAGTGGCGTTGCTGTAAATGTTCGTAAAGGAGTTTATAAATCAAAAATTTAAATTGCAATTTATTATTTTATTAAATATAATTTACATTCGAAAGTGAAGATATTGGTTAAACTACCAAAAGAAATGCAAGATAAAATAAAAAATAAACCTAAACGTCCTCAAGTTGCCAAAAAGAGAGAGGGTGCTCAATATGGGTCTAGACAGATGCGAAGAAAAATGCAACAACAAGGTGTTGAGATGGATCAGATTGAGGCAATTAGAGTTATAATCGAAGGAACAGAGAAAACTTTAGTATTAGAACAACCTGAGGTTATTCTTATGAAACAAGCAGGTCAGGAGATATATCAAATAATCGGGAACGCAGAAGAACGTTCTTCAGAAGAAATTACAATCATGTCTGATGATGAAGTTAAAGATGGGGAAGTATTAGGAGCTACAGAAATAAATTCTAATATAACTGAGAATGATATCATGTTGGTTGCAACTCAAGCTAACGTAGATAAAAAAGAAGCAGAATCTGTATTAAATGATTGTAATGGGGATATTGCTAAGGCAATTTTATTTTTAAAAAATAGAATATAATAGAGTCACTTTTTCTGAATCGAGAAATAACAAAAAATAAGAATCATAAAATTTTTACTATTCAAAAAGAAGATTAATTGATAAAGAAATGTCAAAAGTTAGAAGAAAACAGATTACTCGCAAAAGAACAATTTCGGAAATAGATATCAAATTTGAAAAAATTATACAATTTTCTGGTTGGATGTTTCTATTGGCTCTTGGGATCTTTATGGGGGGATGGGTGCTCCTTGACGACATCCTAAATATTTTAAGCTTAAATTTAGATGCTATGAGTTTCAGTTTTATTATTTTTACTGGAACAAACTCAGCTGTTAGTTTTGGATTGGCATCAAAAATAAAAAGTACCCCTGATAAAAAAAGAGGCTTTCTTCTTGATTGGTTATTAGGGGAATTTTTTCTGTGTATGATTGCTATTTTTGTTGTTGCCGTTTATCAATGGTGAAATTTGTTTTAGTTTTTCATTAATTAAATTAATTACTCAGTAAAGATATCACACGTCATTTATAATCTTCCCTGATAGGATTAAACACATCAATTACCTCAGAATCTTCTAAAATTAACGCACCATGTTTTTCATTGGATTTGAAAATATAACTATCTCCTTCTTTACATATAAAATCACGATGTTCTGTCATAAATTTCAGTTTTCCTTTTAGTATATACCCTATTTGGTGTTCTTTATGATTATGGAGTGGAATCTCTGCGTTTTTTTCAAGAGTAAAATGACACATCATAAGGTTATTATCATAAACTAATGTTCTTCGATAAACTCCTGTCAAGAATTTTATGGGTTGAACATCTACTTTATTCTTAATATTTATTGGCATGATAAATTTACTCAAAGAATTCAATCTGATAAATTTTTTGTTTAAATAACTATATATCAAACTTTTTTGAAATTTTTTCTTAGCTAAAGTTATGAAAAACGTTAGTCACTACGACAAAATTTGTAGATATTGGCAATAATCGAAACAAAAAATCAGAAATCAATTAGACTCCAATAAATTATGTGGTTTTCTCTAATATAAATAAACAAGTAAAGAAAATGCAAGTAAGGTGTTAATAAAATAACTTTAAATTGGAAAAATAAATAGATTTTTATATCAAAAGAGGTAAAATATTAACGATAATAAAGAATTTATAATTCTCTTAATTCAGCTCATGCCTCCGACAAAATTTTGTAATTTAAAATATCATAAATCGTAATCCTTTATTGTTAGTGCTTATCAGAAATTTAAAAGAGATGTTTAACAGTGGTATTGGAATCAGATACAAAATCGTTGAATAAAAAAGAAAGTGTAAAAATAAGACGAAAATATTTAACAAAATTACTACCTCAAGTTTTTAGAACTGAAGGTGATATCGTAGCTTTCGATACAGCTAAAATCGCACAGAGTCTTATGAGAGAAACGAACTTAGATCAAAAGACTGCAGATAGAATAACTGAACTTGTAACCCGGAGAATCATATCATCTGGAATTAAATTTTTATCTGGACCTCATATTAGAGAGATAGTTTGTTCAATTTTATCAGAACAACACTATGAAGAAGAAAGAAAAATATATACCCGGATAGGGATGCCCTTAATGGATTATGAGGCAATATTAGAATACGGAGTTGACGAAAACGCAAACCAAGATATGAATCCTGAAAGTATCCATCATTGGGCTGCAAATAGGATATCTGATGAATACGCCTTGTTAAGAATTTTAGATTCAGAAGAAGCACGTGCTCACTTATTTGGAGATATTCATATTCACATGCTCCGTTACTTTGATTTACGCCCATTTTGTCAAGAATGGGATCCACGAATGATTCTTCAACATGGTTTACCGCCAGTAGATAGTTGGGCTCATTGTAATAAATCCGGTCCCGCGGGTAGCTTAAGAGTGGCTGTTACTCACTTAGCTAAATGGCTAGGAATTATTCAAGGTGAATTCAGTGGTGGCCAAGGGTATGATTATATAACTACCTTTTTAGCACCATATGCACATGGGCTTTCTAAGAAGGAAATAGAACAATCGATGCAATGTTTAATTTTTGAAACTAATCAGATTTTTGCGGCAAGAGGTGGACAAGTGCCTTTTACTTCAATTTCCTGCACTCCAACAGTACCAGATGGTTTATTAAATATTCCCGCAGTCGGACCTAAAGGGAAAATTGTCGGAAATTATGGAGATTATTTAGATGAATGTCTACTACTTTTCGATGCTTTAACCGATGTATATATTCAAGGTGATCATAATGGAAAGCTTTTTGCATTTCCGAAACACGAAATTAAGATCAAAAAAGAATGGCTTCAAGAATTTGAGCCATCTTATTTAAAACTTATGGAAGAAGCTGCAACAATGGGAACACCATATTTTCTTAATATGTGCCCTGATTGGATGCCGGATGAAATTCATAGTCAGTGTTGTAGGAAGTTTTTAAGTGGTAATCAGATAATTGAACAATGCAACCTTGATCCTGAGAAGAGAAATATTTCCAATATATGGGAAAACTATGTGACAATTGGTTCACTACAATCCATAAGTTTAAATCTACCGCGGTATGCTTATCTTACTGGCACTGAAGATGCTTATTTTACATTATTAGATAATAAAATGGAACTTTCTGCAAGAATTTTAAAAAAAAAATGGAATTTAATAGAAAAACGGTTAAAAACAGGCCATTTACCTCTATGTAGTGGAAAAATAAATGGTAAATCCATTTTTAATATTAAAGATCAGAATCTTTCAATTGGTTTTACTGGATTAAATGAGGCTGTGAAATATTTAACAGGTTATGAATTGCATGAAGATAATACAGCATATGATCTTGGAAAAAGAATTTTAAATTACATGGTAGCAAAATGCAATACAATGACAGAAAGAGACAAAAAATATTATTCACTCTGGGAACAACCCTCTGAATCGACGGCTAATCGTTTAGCAAAGTTAGATTTAAAACACTTCCCAAAAAAAGCAATTCCTCAATCGTTTGGTAATTCTGCTTATTATACAAATTCAGATCATTTTAGATATGATGCAGATATAGCTTTATCTACAAGAATTAAAAGACAAGGAGAATTTCATCCGATAGTAAATGGTGGAGTTATTACCCATATTTGGCTTGGCGAACAAAAGCCAGATATATATGGGCTATGGGAACTAACAAAAAATATCTGCCTAAATACCAATACTGCCTATTTTGCTTATACTTCTGATTTTATTTTTTGCCCCTCATGTAGAAAAATGATTAGAGGCACTCAATTTCATTGTCCTCAATGCCATTCAAAAGATGTGAAAGTTTATTCAAGAGTTACAGGTTACTATAGCGAGGTAAATAGGTATAATCCGGGTAAAAGAGCCGAATGGGAAGCTCGTAAACGAGAATCTCTTTTTCATTAAATTGATTTTTTTAATTTTTTAAATATCCCTGAACCTTATTATATATATGGTAATTAAGAATTCACTCAAAGAAATTCAAGAAAGGGTTGATAAGTGGATCCACGACCATGGTGGATATTGGCCTTCTTTGTCAATGGTTTGTGCTATCATGGAAGAATTAGGGGAAGTAGCTAGAGAGATTAATTCACTTGAAGGATACAAACCTAAAAAGTCCGGGTTAAAGGACTCAAAATTAGGAGAAGAATTAGCAGATCTTCTTTTTTCAATAGTTTGCATCGCAAATCAATATAATATTGATTTAGATACAGAATTATCCAATGTGTTCGATAAATACTCTGAGAGAGATTCAACCCGATTTTGTTAAATTGTCTCTCAACCTAAATACCATTACTCATGAAAAAATATATTTAGCAACTTTTACTATTTACTAATTAGACAAAATTTATTTGGTAGTTTAATTTCATAAAGTTTGATTTCATAATATGGGGAAAGAAAAAAAAGCCTTAGGGATAAAAACAACTCGATATTTTACTAAAAATTGTTCTAAATGTGGTTTCGAATATCCAAATTGGTTTACTAATTGTCCAAAATGCGGATCGGCGTGGGATGAATTGGAAGCTAAAGCCTTTTATCCATCAACCGAAACACAGAAAAAAACGATTAAAATTGTTGTAAAAATAACAGAAGAAGATTTTAATAGAACAATCCTAAGTGTAAATTTAATCTTTAGTGCGGATCAAGGAAAATCATGGTATCAGATGCTGATGGACTCAAAAATGGACTATTATCTGGCAGAAATAGCTGAAATTCCAGCGGGTTCGGTTATAGTTTATTATATCGAAGTTCATTTAGAAAATGGAGAGAAAATCATTGAAAACAATGATAACAAATATTTCTATTATAAAGTTGGGGTTTCAGTTGGAGAACCAGAAGAAAAACCATCAGATTTAGAAAGAAATACTTTAAAAGAAAAAATTGAGGAAACTAAAATTAAACCTCAACGATATACTAAAGAACCTGACATATCTCAACAAAATCTACCCCAAGTCACTAGAAAGATGATGGCCCCATCTTTAAAGACACCTCAAGAACCGATAAAATCGAGTGTTATTGATAGTTCCCCTAAATCTTTATCAAATAACTTAACGATTTTTGGAAAACCTCAAACAAAAATCGATCCTGATCTAAAGGTTTGTACCTATTGTAACTCTAAAATTAAAAAAATGTGGAGTACTTGCCCCATTTGTGGGAAAAATCTTGAATAAATTAGATAAATAAGCTTTATATTTATAAAAGTTTGTAGATTCTTATAATTGGCTTCCGCACTTATTACAGAAAGTATAATCAGAAGACAGCATAGCACCACAATTTTTACAAATTATAAGCTCTTTTTTGTTCGATGTGGAACTTTTGTTTTGAGTTTGTGGGGTTGATTGAAGTGGTGTGAAAGCACTGGGCTTAGTTTCTGTATCATCGGCATTTGGAATTATCCTTAGTTTACTTTTTTCCTGAATTTTTGCATTTTCCGCTTTGTGAAATGGAACAAACGAAGAGGATTTATCTTTTTCCGATTCATCCTCTTTCTGCGTCAAAGCTTGAAAGAGAGAAGGAGTTTTTGGAGTTTGACTTGGAGAGGTGGTGGTTGGAATTGGTTGGGGGGTTATAGCATCCATCTGTTCAAATTTCGCTTTCTTTTCTTTTTTAGGCTTTTCTTTTTTTTCTTTCTTCCCCTTTCTCATCTCTTCTATTAATTTCTGTTGCCGTTCTTTTTCATCTTGAATTTTCTTTTCTTTTTCTTCTTTCTTCTTCTGTTTTTCTTTTTTCTTTTTATCTTTCTTGGAGTAGATTGGTTCGGGCACATGATCCACTAGTGATTCAGATTGGGCAAGTGGTTGCTCTTTTGACGTTAAAACTGGAGCAGGTGCAGTAGAAATTCTTTCAGTTGGAGGTGGTACTTGACCTATATTAAAACCTTTTGGAGCTGGAGCCGGAATGGGGATATTTGAAGTAAATGGGGCCGCTTTTGGAATATAAGTATCCTTATTAGGTCCTATAGTAAGGTCTTGACCAGAATCAAAAATTGGGCCAGTATGTTCTTCTGATTTTTCTTTGGCCAGTATTTCATCAGGGGTTTTAAACTCAAAGTTTGTTGGAATTGTTGATGATACGTCTATTTTTGGTTCTGGAATGGGGATCTCTGGTTCAACTTCTGATTCAAAAGGAGGATTAGGATCTGTTTGATTCATATTCGCAGGTTCTGGGACGGGTGGAGCTGAGAATTCAAATTCAGGCTCAGATTCAAACGAATTAAATGATTCTTGTTTCAGAGATGAAAATGGTTCTGGAACAGGAGGAGCAGAGAACTCATTATTAGGTGGTATTTGAGATGATGAAGGGGAACTAGTTTCGGGAGTTATAGGAAAGATCTGACCTGGATTAAAAACAATACTATTCGATAAAAGTTGATCTGGTACTCCCGATCCAATCATCAAACAGGCAAGAATATAAAAACAATCACCAACACCTTCACCTGTTTTTGCTGATGTTTCCATGTAATACAAATTAAAATCACGGGTGAAAATATTGATTTCTTCAAGGGAAACCGCTCTTTGATCAACTAAATCACTTTTATTCCCAACAAGTAATAATGGTATTTCGGTTTTTACATTTGCTCTGACCTCCTCAATCCATTGGGGAAGATGTTCAAAGCTGGATGAATTGGTTAAATCAAAAATTAATAATGCACCTAATGAACCTCTGTAATACATTGGTCTAATTGAGCTAAAACGCTCTTGACCGCCCGTATCCCATATTTGTAGCTTCGATCGAATAGGTCCTTCATTAGAATCTATAGAAATCGTTTTAACGTGGAAATCTACTCCGATTGTCATTTTATAATCCTCTGTAAAGAACCCTTTGCTAAATCTAAGAGTTAGGGCGGTTTTTCCAACTCCCCCATCCCCTACAACAATAGATTTAAATAGATAGTCGTATTCTTCAACCATTACATAGTCACTGTTTACGTTTCAAATTAAATTATTTCTTAAAATTTTCTAAAATGTACAAGCTTTTATATATAATAACTATAAATACAAATTTATAATTTTATTTATATCAATAAAAGGAGACTCCGTTATAATACTTATAATTTAAAGAGTTATCGAGATAATATTTTTTTTTGATTGGATGGATCGAATAAGAATGTCATAAACGTAATAAAATAAAAACGATCAAGATGAAATAATGCATCAAAAATTTACCATCTGATTTCTTTAATCATTTTTTATTTCTTGATAAGATTTTTTATTAAAGGTTCATATATTTTTTGTACATGTTTTAAAAGTTGATTATTATGGTTGACCCGAAAGATGTTGATTTTTATTCATTAGGATTTAATTTTATGGCAACGAAATCTATGTTTGTCTCTGATTATAAAAATGGGAGTTGGGATGAAGGAAAAATAGTACCTTTTGGAAATTTTGAAATTTCTCCGGCAGCTTGTGTATTAAATTATGGTCAAGGTATTTTTGAAGGCATGAAAGCTTTAAAAGCAAAATCTGGAGAAATAACACTATTTAGGCCTGAAGAAAATGGAAAAAGGCTAAACAAAAGCGCTGCTAGACTACTTATACCTCAATATGATGTGGATAATTTTGTAGATGCTATAAAAAAGGTGGTGAAGGCTAATTATGAATTTATCCCACCGTACGATAGTGGTGGGGCACTATATATTAGACCTTTATTAATTGGAAACCAACCAATTTTAGGGGTGGCACCTGCTGAAGAGTACAAATTTATAATTTTCACTGTCCCTGTTGGACCTTATTTCCCTGAGGGATTTAAAGGAATTAATCTTGAGATTTCAAAAAAATATATAAGAGCTGCACCTGGAGGTACTGGATCTGCTAAAACTTGTTGTAATTATGCCGGTACGATGTTACCTGCAAAGGAAACCAAATCAAGGGGATTTGCTCAAATCATTTATTTGGATGCAATAAACAAGGAAAATATAGAGGAAGTCGGAACTGCAAATTTTTTTGGAGTCATAAATAATAAACTTGTCACACCAAGAAAGACTGGAACTATTTTAGAAGGAGTAACTCGAGATGCAGTAATAGAACTTGCTTCTAAAAAACTGCGAATTGATGTTGAAGAACGAGATATATCCTACAAGGAAATCTTTAAAGAAAATTGCACTGAAGCCTTCTGTACAGGCACAGCAGCAGTTATAACACCTATTGCTTCAGTTTCCTTAGAGGATCAGAAAAAAATTTTCAATAATAGTGAACCAGGGGAAGTTACTACAAAAATCTATAAAATATTAACAGGAATTCAATATTTAGATATTGAAGATGAGTTTGGTTGGATAACTAAAGTATAACCTTTTTTTTTTCTGTTTAATTTGAAATTTCTTTAATTAAGGTGTAAAACGCCTCTTCAATATTAAAGCCGGTTTTTGAAGATATTTTTAAATAACCGATTATATTCTTATGATTTCTTCTAATTTCTGAAATAAAATTATCAAAGATTTTCATTTCATAATGATTAACTACATCCCTTTTAGATTCTAATATTATCGTTGGGATTCTACCATATCTATCCAATTTTTTAATCCACTCTTTAACACCTTCAAGCGTGGTGAACCGGGATAAATCAAATAATACAAAAGCAGCAAGCGATCCATTTACAAAATCAGCTAATAGCTTTTTAAAATGATGCTGGCCTGCGAAGTCCCAAATTATAAAATTATATTCGGATCCATTAATGTGAACGTCTTTTGAAAAAAATTCTACTCCTTTAGTTAAATTACTATTGGCATCGAAACTATCATTAATTAATCGATTAAGAAACGAGGTTTTTCCGACTCCTCCATCTCCAGAGACAATGACCTTAATCGTCTTTTTCATTTTACTAAATACAATTTTGTGTTTAATTTAAAAAAGTACAATAAAAATTGTTTTGTGTATTAGTAGGAAAAAAAAAAAGGTTGTGAATTGATTTCTGAATTTATGAGATGCGAAGAAGTTGTGAACTTCCCGTGCTAATAAGCTCACCTTCACTATTCCAGACTTTTGCTTTACAGAAAAAGATAGTTTTTCCCGCTTTCATACATTTAGCTTTTACTATCAGCTTACCTTTGGCGGCAGATCTAAGAAATTCAATTTGTAAATCTATAGTTGTTATATATCCATTAGGATAAGTTAAAGAGATTGCAGCGCATGCACATGCAGAATCAATTAAAGAGGCTATAACACCACCATGAACCATACCATTCTGAGTCAATTCCTCCCTAATTAGAATTTCAAAAGTTGCTCTTCCATTCCCAATTTCTTGTAGTTGAAGACCTAATGTTGAATAGTAGGGAATTCTTTGGTAAAGAATTTTTTTTAAATCCTCCATAATATGTATCTTCTTACAGGGAAATTTAATATTTACCACCACAGTTACTTTTTTAAATAAATAAATTAGAGCTTTAGAAAATAACTAAAACATTTTTAAACAACTAAGGTTTCTTAAAATAGATTTAAATGACATCGTGGATGATATATGGTGCATACGGCTATACGGGGAAATTAATAGCCCAAGAAGCCAAGAATCGTGGTCATGCTCCTATAATAGCAGGACGATCAGAAGAAAAACTTCTCCCTATGGTCGAAAATTTAGACTTGGATTATAAAATATTAGATTTAGAAGATGATAAGAATTTAGTGAAAATTCTTGGGGACGTTGATTTAGTATTTCATGCTGCAGGTCCATTTAAATATACAAGTGAACCCATGGTAAAGGCATGCTTAAAAACAAGAACCAATTATGTTGATATTACAGGGGAAGTCCAAATTTTTGAACAAAATTTTAAATATGATAAGAACGCGATAGAGAAAAAGATAGCAATCATTTCCGGGGTAGGTTTTGATGTAGTTCCTACTGATTGTCTAGCAAAATATGTAAGTGAAAAGTTATCAAAACCTATATCATTAGACCTCGGAATAACTGCTATGAGTAATCCTAGCCCAGGAACTCTTAAAACTATGTTAGAATATTTTCATACTGGACAATTAATAAGAAGAGATGGAGAGCTTATACGACTTAAGAAAGATGATATTCGAAAAATTCGATTTTCTGATAAAGAACGACTAGTAAGACCAGTCACTTGGGGTGATTTAGCAACAGCCTACCGAACAACGCGTATTCCAAACATTACTACTTATATGCCCTTGCCGAAAAAGTTTCCAAATCTCCTTAAATCCATTGGAGTTTCTACAAACGATATGAATGAAAATGAGGCATCAAAAAAAAAAGTTAAAGAATGGATTGAAACAAATATTCATGGTCCTGATCAGATTAAGCGTGAAACTTACCGATGTTATCTTTGGGCACAAGCTATTAATCAGAAGGGTGAGAATGCACAAGCCTGGGTTGAAACTATGGAATCTTATCAGTTCACAGCTGTTGCAGGAGTAAGGTGCGTTGAAAAATTATTAAAACTTAAACCAGTAGGAGTTTTAACACCAGCTTTAGCTTTTGGTGCCGATTTCCTACTTGAAATTCCAGAAACCACTCGAATTGATTCTATTGATTAAATCTTAAAAGATACTATAGAAAGTGAGAAAAATATTAAGCAGAAGGTAATTCACAAATTTATTTTGCTACTCTAAATTTTACAAAATAAGTATAAAATACACATAAATTAAATTTACAATTGTGATTAAAGAGCCCTTACCTAATACTAACCATACGATCAAATTATTTCTTAAAAAATGTGTTGGTTGTGGGATCTGTGTAGAATTATGTCCAAGAGATGCTATTCCTAGCTCATTAATTGGTTTCATCTCATCATTAGCAAAAATTGATGAGAATAGATGTGATAATTGCGGTAATTGTATTCAAGCTTGCTCTCATGGGGCGTTAGTAATGCTCGAATGAGAAGTATCAGAAAATTTTCAAAGTTTGGCATATTTTCTGAGGATCAATATATATCTGAGTAGATTTTATTGTTTTACTCCATTATTTCCTTTTGAAATCATTTATCTACTTTTAGGAAATTAAAACCATTTACCTGGTCATGAAAGACACCAAATTTTTTTCCAACTAATTCCTGCTGGCTTAGCTTTTCTAATATTTTAGAGTTTCCTTTTATAACCGCTAATGTACGTGAACCATTTTCAAGAAGCCCAATAACAATTCCCAAGTCTGGGGTTCCATCTCTTTTATAGGTAATAGTATAGGCTTCAATAGTTAGGATACCATTCGCTTCTTCAACAGGTTTAGGAAGTTCTTCTTTAACAATTTCTTTTTGCACCTCTGAAAATTCATCGGCAGTCCATGATTTAATAGGGGGATTTTTCCCATAAATTACTACAGATAGTTTAGTATTCCATCCCCCATTTGCAATCTGCATTATTTTTAACGAAGAATTCTTTCGAATAAGATCTACGGAGGTTATTACTGGATGTAAAGAATAATTATTCCATGGTCCACCAAAAAAAGGCATTCCCCCAGTTATAGTAAGGGGGCGTGGATCCTCCTCCTTTATTTTTAAGGCATTACGTATAATCTGTACCATTGAAGGAAAACAACTATAAAAATCAAAAAGATCAATATCCTCTAATTTAAGTCCAGCTTGAGCTAATGATAATCGAGATGCATGCTTTACAGCAGGAGATTTTATCAGACTCGGTCGTTGAGTTATATTAAAAATATTTTGTAAATCTCCACCTCCCATTAAATAAATCCACTTAGAAGGTTTGATGTTCAGTTCTTCAGCAAATTTCTGGGTGGTCAGTAATATCGCACCGGATTGATCAACAAAAGGATTGGAACACATATATTTTGTATACGGATGACTTACATTACGATTTTCTTGGGTTGGTGTACTTATCTCTTGAGCAGTATATGGTTCTTTGAGCCAAGCAAATGGATTATTTGAAGCTACTTTACTGAATTTTTCAAAAAGTCTCCCGATTTCCAACTTGTGTTCTTCTAAGCTTTTCCCTGAAGCTTTCCTTAATGCGGTTTCAAAGATTGCATATGAAACTGAAGGAATGTGTAAACTATATTTCTGTTCAAATTCATTTAAGCTTTTCATTGCTCCTGCTTCGGGATATATTGATTTTTTTTGTTCAGGCCAGCTCAAAATAATTTTTCCTTTTCTCGCCATGTTCATTGAATACCAAGTTTCTCCCCCTGTAATGAGAACCATCTTACTTTCTCCTTCAGTGAGAGAAAGAGCTGCTTGGATGAGAAGTCGTAGAGAAGTATTACCACCAGATAATGATAAAACTTTATTCAATGGTTTTATCGCCAGCACCTCACATAATTCACCAGGAGCATCCTTATAAGACCAACTTCCACAAAATACATGATACACAGTATCTACAAATTCATTTATATTAGTTATCCCTGTGTCTTCTATCGCTAATTTGCTTACTTTGGAGATTAATTTAAGTGGATCTAGTGGACTTATTGATCCTTTATGTTGAGTAAACTGGGCAGCACCAACAATAATTGGCCAAGATTTTAGATCCTCCATAGTTAGAATCAATTTTTAGTTTTAAAAATGATGAGCTACCTAAATTTTCATCAAATATTCCTTTGGAATTTCCTGTCCTAAACCAGCTGCTTTAAATTTCTTACCATTTTCTACATAAAGATTAGAGCCCCATTTTCCCATTCTTTTGTTGGTGTATTCTTTCTTTTTTGTTGCGGGCACACCCGCATAAAGACAATTATCATCTGCTTGACCTCTAATAACAGATCCACCCGCCACAACAACTCCTTTTCCAACATTTGAATTTTGCAAAACAGATGCACTAATACCAATAAGTGTTGAGTCTCCAATAGTAGCAGGGCCATGGACCATTGATAAATGTCCAAGAGTCACATTTTTTCCTATTTTTACTAAACCTTTAACTGTTGTATGGATTACACAATTTTCTTGAATACTTGTATTTTCTCCTACGACAATTTTGCCCCAGTCTCCTCTAATTTTTGCCCCAAACCACATATTTACGTAAGCACCAATTTCTACATCCCCAATAATAACTGCATCTTTAGCAATGAACGCAGTGGGATGAATTTGAGGTATTGTTCCGTCAAAAGGTGATTTAACAATCATTTTCTAAAATTCTTACTATTTATAAAAATAAAATAGATGATTTCTAAAAATTCAAAACTTATTTAAGATTTTTGAAACGATTTTCTAAAAATAAATCATGATTTTCTGATCATAAAAAGTTAAAAAGGCTACAACCCCATTTTTTAATTGTAGATAAAATCTTATCAAGGAATGGATTATGAGAGTTAATGTTATTTATGAAGAAAATCTCCAAATACCCGTGGAGAAAGCGTTTGACCTTACTTTGCAGTGGTTAAGGAGTCAACATAAAGCAAAAATTAAAGTGTCAACACCACCCAAGTTTATCGATGCTAAGCAGGGGACAATGATGACTAGCACAGGTCATGATCCTAATTGGAAAAAGAGAATAAGGATCAGCTTCTATGAATTAGAAGGAAGTATAACACTTGTAAGGGTAGAAGCAACACCACTTTCACGTAATATATTAAGAGTCGAAAAACTTAAGCAATCTTGGTATGAGGGGCTATTTTCTAATTTATTTTCTTTACTCCATAGTGTGGGAAAAGAGACAAAACCAGAAGGTATCGGAGAAGTCAGTTATAAGAAGCCTTCCGAAATCAAATACTGTCCTAATTGCGGAAAAAAGATTGAAGAGAAATCAGTAATTTGCCCTAATTGTGGAATTGAAATTGATTAATCAACTAAAACTACTATGACAGCAATTAATAAGCAAAACATTACAATCATCATTAAAAGGCTTAAAAAGAAACAAAAGAAAGTTTGAGTAATATTACATATGAATGAAATAACAATAAATACTACAGTAGACAATACAAATAAAAGAAAGAATGTTATGATTTTATGTTTCATTACATTACCTAATAACCATATTTTTTTAAGGTTTTCTTTTTAAGATTTATGATTAAAATATCATGAAAAGTTCTCTTTTCTATTGGTTACCCTTTAGAATCTTTCATTTTTAGCAAATGGGTCATTTCAAAAGACATAATAAATTCTTTTGTAAGATCGTGGAGGATTTTATTGATAGTGAATAAAGAACGCAATATTCCTCTGTCAGAATAGGATTTAGAATCTTTTTTAGTAAGAATTGTAACCTCAACTTCCATTGTATCTCCAACTCTTAATGATGTTTTGAATCTAAGATTTTGAATCCCTAATAGTGCTATAACTGTTCTTTCATAAACACCTAATTTCAAAAAAAGACCTATTGCCAATGGGATAATAAAAGGACCGGGAAATACCGGGGATTTATACGGCATCTCTTTTTCAGCATAGATCTCATCAAAAAACATGGATAAATTAAACCAGCACAAATTACAAAAATCCATCAAATCTGCCTCTCGTAGAGTTCTTCTAGAGGTAAGATAAGTTTCTCCCTCCTGAAATTCTTCAAAATATTTTCCTCTTATTTCAGTAATCTCATACACCCGAAAATTGTGCCTATATGATAATTAATATTATTTTTCACTATAATTAGTAAATCTCGATTTTTCTTAAATATAGTCGTTATTCAATTTTCACCACCTTTTTCGCGAAAGTTTATAATTTTTTTTTTCATTCTGTAATTCAAGCACCTCATAATTTACTATAGAGATAATTTGAAATAAAGTAAACTTGTGATGAAAAAACAAATTAAAAAAAACTGCGTGTCTATCAAAAAATTTAATGACAGCAATGTTTGGATCTCTGTCAGGATTGAAGATCTAAAAGAAGGAGGGGATAAAATAGTAATTTATGTAGGAGAAGACCCCATAGTAATAATACCCAGTACTGCTTTTCCTTCATTTGGAGGTGCAATTGAAGAGATTATTGAAAAAAACCCGCTTTATAATAAGAAAAATGAAGAGAGTGCAGTTGAAATTCTTTTTAAAGGGCTTTATTTGGGCATTCGAGCTTGGTCTGAAAATAATTATGACAATCAACTTCTACATTTTAAAATTTCTTTTCCACTGTTAAAAAAATTAAGGGACGTTGGGGAAACGAAATTTCAAATAATTTTTCAACAAGAAATTTTAAAGGAATATGCTACAAGCAAGATAAAAATAAAACAATTTTTAGAACAGGAAGGGTATTTAAAACTGGTTAGTGACTTTTTTTGAATTATAATAATTCGAATGTATACCTCTATTTCCTTTCCTTAAAAGTAATAAAAAAAAAGATAAAAAATTATTAAAATATTATTTGGTCTAAGTTTTGTAGTCTTTATTTAATTCATCATTAATCCCTGCAACTTTTTTTACCAGCTCTTTCCTATAATCAATGTCATATTGAGTTGTAATAGCAATGCTTTCCATTATAGGGGATCCCCCACCGTGGTAGCTCCCAAAGAGATGAACTCCTCCTGTTGCTGAACAATACATATCACCAACGTATCTCCAAAATTGAGCCGCATTTTCAGGAGAAATCTGAGGGTTCCTCATAATATACTTATAAAGATGTTCTTTAATCTCCGGATTTACAAAGTCTCCTTCATGAGGGAAGGTTGCAGGAATACCACCCGAAAGATCAACAATTATCTCGGCTTCACGAAAGACGTTTTCTCCTGATAAACATCGTCCAACATTGCAATAAATCGAATTAGGTATAAAGCTTCCAGGCCCATAAGGAATAAACCCTACACCAGGCATGTATACTTCCGGTTTTCCTAAATCAGATGCGGTATAGCCTGCTGCATAGCCAAGTTCAGTTACCATTATTAATTCTGCTAGTTTGCTCCTAACATGTGAAGCTTTGTGAATATTATTATATTCCGCGGCTAATGCTGCTGTTCCTACTATTAAATCCCCAATTGCAGGTTTGCATCCTGAATAACTATGTCGATGAAATAGAGCAAATAACAAGGCAAGAGTACCTGCATGTTGATATTCCCCACAAAGAAAGACTCTCTCCCATGGGACAAATACATCATCAAAAATTATGTAAGAATCAGTAGCCCCCGGCATGAATCCACGTTTAAAATGTTTCCTCTCGCGTAAATTATGAATCGTTACTACTTGTTTAACTCCTTCATAATCAGCAGGTAACGCAAATGCAACTGCATAATCTTTATCTTCTGGCCTTAATGCCCTTGTGGGTACAACCAAAATTTCATCAGAGACAGACGCTTCTGAAATATGGACCTTACAACCCCGAACTATAATTCCATCTTCTTTTTTTTCTACGATACGGACATACATGTCTGGGTCTTCTTGATCTGCAGGACGTTTTATTCGATTACCCTTTATATCAGTCTGGGCACAAGCTGCAATTAAATCTTCCTTTTGAAATCGTTCTAACCATTTCTTAAAGTTCTCATGGTAATGTGTTTCACCGTTATTTGATTTATCTGCCTCATAACTTACATTGTATATAGCATTCATTCCATCGCATCCCATACAGCGTTGTATACATCCACCAACTTTCCGACACAGTTTTCGAGTCATATCCTGCTTCTTATGAAGGTCTTCAGTATTTTGATGAACATGGGTAAACCGATTAATTATTTCACCTGTAAGATGAGATTTTGCAAGTATTAAATCGGTATATTCTGGATCATCAAT
>Ga0114923_10000986_pt1 | contig 20178 bp, 22 predicted proteins | sample SumtaG_FD_89578 | JGI IMG/M metagenome (GOLD analysis project Ga0114923, IMG submission 89578) | Deep subsurface microbial communities from Indian Ocean to uncover new lineages of life (NeLLi) - Sumatra_00157 metaG | ecosystem: Environmental > Aquatic > Marine > Oceanic > Sediment | place: near...
GGGGCTTGACTTTGTAAATCTCCATCCAATCTCCTATATTTGCCATATCCTGCACCAGGGAACCAAGAGGCTCCGGGACTGCCAAAACCACCCGTTGGGCTGAGGTTAAATGCCTTATCAATTTCAAGCCTTCGATTATCGTATCCTTATCTTCCCGCAGCACCTGCTGGGAAACCCATTGAAGCGGGTCCGGGTCCACGGCGCTTACGATGACTGTTTTTACCTCTTTAATATCTTCGAAATCCTCACAGAATTCCAGGTTGGCGCGGTTTAATTTCTCCAACAATTCTAGCGGCTCTTTTTCCAGGAAATTGGGGATTTGTTTTACAGCGGCATCCACTTCCTCTTTTTCCGCGACCTCTATCCTTACTGCCGTGACATTTCCATCCCCGTTTTCTTTGACCCTGTTCATTATCAACAGCGGCTCGATGCCTTTTATCGTACCGGTAACCGTGGAAAAAATACCCGGGATAATCGGCTCACCGGTAATTACCCGGGTTCCTTCCTTGATTTTCGGCCGGTCTTTCTTATTATCGAAACCCCATAAAGGAAGCAAAACCTCCTTCGGATCCGGGGCCTCTGAAATTTTCATTTCATTACACGTTAGTGCGAATAAGTTTGGTTTCTTCATCAGGCTTCCACTATTCTTTATGACATATTTCGCAGTTTTCCGAACCGTCCTCATGACAGTCCACACAGTTTTTTCCGATGCACCTGGCATGGGTCTCTTGCTTTTCACAGATGGATTTATATTTTGTGTTGTAGTGACAGCGCCGGCAGCTCATGGGAAAATCTTTTTTATTTTCTTTTTTGTAACCGTGATGGCAGGTATCACATGCCAGGTCATAGCCATCGGCGGATGCATGGGTGAAATGATCGAAAACCACCTTACCGCCGTCGGTGTCGAATTCAACGGTCTTTGGTGCCTTAGCTATTTTGAAATTTTCCGCATTATGACAAAAGTCACAGTTAACCGTGCCTTTGGCGTGACAGCTTGCGCAATTCTTGCCGATACATCGTTTATGGATGGCTTCATCTTGGCACGCTTCTTTGAACTCATTGCTGTAATGACACTCCCGGCAGTTCCGGGCGTTTTCTTCGTCATTGTGATGGCATTCACTGCAATTGGTATTTTTGAGGGATGCATGCATCCGGTGATCAAAAATAACACCCCCCGCTTTTGTGTCGAATGCCACCCGCACCGGCTCTTTCTTTTTCTCTAAAGCATATCCCAGGATGGCAATAATAATTAATGCCACAATGACCATCCCCAGGTATCTCTTTTTGGTATTATCAGTTAAATGTGTACCATTATTCATTTACGTTCTCACAGCTTTTTTTGCGATCTTTTATTTATCATTCGGTAAAACGGTTAAATTTCCGCAATTGAGGTTTATGATCTTTCCTTTTTTCTTATTCAGATCGATGACAATTTCCCTGATTATATCGCAGGCATTCAATAATTTTGGAACAGCTAACGAATAATAGATCTTTTGTCCCTCTTTGCGGGTGGCGACGATATCCTGGTCTCTTAAGGCTTTTAAATGCTGGCTTACATTGGCGACCGGCAGTTCTAACAGGTCGGCGAATTCGCTCACAATCATTTCTTTTTCACCCAGGGCTCTTATAATGATCAGCCGTTTCGGGTTTGCAATGGCTTTGCAAAATTCGGCGTGAATTTCAAAGATTTCATAATTGCTTACTTTCATATTTTATTAAATACAATATTTTATAATGTTTGTCAAGAGAAATAATTTATTTTTTAACTTTTTTTTGCCCCGCCCCTTTCCTCCGAATTTTTTAATCAGTTCTGTCGGACTTGACCTTTGGGAAGGCATTATGTTTATCAATTAACCCGGTTATTTATAAAGTTGGTTTTATGATTACCCCGGTTAATTGTAAAGGGGGCTTTATAAATAACCGGGTTATTTATAAAGAGTAAAAAATCATTTTCCGGAGGAAAAGATGATAAGCTATAGGACACTGGACATCGACGGCCTGTGGAATAAAATTGATTCGCGTGAAATAGTTTTACAGGATCTTATTCACCGGTCATGCATAAAAAAAATAACCGAAAGGTTCCATTCCAATCATGTCGAAATTATTATCGGTCCCAGGCAGAGCGGCAAAACAACCCTTCTAATGATGCTTATCCACAAGCTGGCTGAGGGTGACGTTACCCCCCGACAGGTATACTATATAAACCTCGATACTATAGACGAGATGGAACAATTTAAAAACCCTATGCTCTTAGTCGAACAAATCAACCAAATCAGGCGCAGTGGAGAGCGGGCTTATCTTTTCATCGACGAAGCCCAACGGTTGGAGAATCCCGGGAAATTCCTTAAAGGCGTCTATGACCTGGATAAAAAAATCAAACTTTTTGCTACCGGCTCATCCTCCCTTGAATTAAGATCAAAAATAAAAGAGTTCCTTACCGGGAGGAAAAGAGAAACCTATCTTTTTCCTATCTCCTTTAAAGAATACATAAACTATGAAAATAAAATTCCCTATGGCCTGAATTCGGTCGCTGTTGGGGAAACATCATTAAACCAATGGAAACAGGATGAAAAATTGTATGGCCAATACTTAATGAGAACAATGGAGTTTATGGCAATTTACGGTGGGTATCCTGCTGTTGTTACCGCGAAAAACCAAGAGGACCGAATGGAAGAACTGCATGAGATTTACCAGTCCTATGTTAAAAAAGATGTTATCGAATTCTTAAAGGTGGGAAATTCAGGATTATTCAACAACCTGGTAAAGGTATTGGGTTCCCAGGTGGGAAACCTGGTAAACAAATCGGAAATCTGCTCCCTGCTGGGGAGTAATGCAGTTACTGTAACAAAATATATGAATTTTCTAGATGAAACCTATATAGCCGGGTATCTTCCACCTTATGTCAGCAGCAAAAGAACTGAAGTCAAAAGTGCTCATAAATGTTATTTCATCGATAACGGTCTCAGGAATTTTTCGGTGCGGCAGTTTAGTGGTTTAAGCAATCGACCGGACAAGGGAGCATTGATAGAAAATATGGTTTTTACTGAATTGGTAAAATCCAACGCATTACATAATGAGGAAGTGTTTTATTGGCGAAGCAAGTCCGGCGCCGAGGTGGATTTTGTGCTGTTGGCTAAGGATAAAGTAATTCCTGCTGAAATTAAAGCAGGCCCTGCGCGGGCTGGTCTATTATCCAGGAGTTTTCATGCTTTCTTGGATCGCTTTTCACCGGAAACAGCCATTTTCCTGAACAAGGATTTATTTCACATTGAGAAAGTAAAGCAAACTCGCGTTTATTACCTTCCCCTGCACTGGTTCCTATTGTATGGATCGGAGCTCATTTTAGAGTAAATACCTGTCCCCTGTCCGACAATTCGGAATCTTCCTTTTCGACGAACGGATTTTAACGGGCGAGGGGACATCGCCGCCATTTTCTACCTTGACATATAGAACCTACGGTGTTTTCGGACAGGCTCCTAGTGTCGCGCCACACCCCAAATGACATTAAACCAAACGCCCGAAGGACTATAAAAAGTTTTGATCAAACTTTTTCAAAAGTTTGCCGCCGGAGGCATTCTTTAAACTCCCGGGGCAGTGCAAAAGCAGCCTTGTGGATATCTTCTGTATAATATTTAAGGCCCTTGAGGGCATCGACTTTTTCCGGGTTTAAATCTTCGATGGGATCGTATTCCCTTGAACAGAAGCTAAAGCCGATCAATCCGCTGGGGTAAGTGGGAGCCAGTGTATAGTAATAGGAATTATGGGGAAATATCTTCCTGCTGAGAGAAGCAATTTTTTTTACAATATCCCGGTGATACAAAAAAGATTCCGACTGTGTAATCGCAATGCCGTCCCCGGTCAGGGCGTTGAACATATCCTTATAGAACTGTTCCTGGAAAAGAACCTCGGCCGGGCCAATGGGATCTGAAGAGTCGACAATGATGACATTATAGAAGCCCTTCCTTTTTTTGACAAATTCGGCGCCATCTTCCAAGAAGACCACGGCCCGTGGGTCGTCGAAGCTGCCGCTTAAATTGGGAAAGTGTTTTTTACACAGGCGGATCACATCGCCATCGATCTCGCAGAGATGGGCCGTTTGGACGCTTTTATGTTTTAACACCTCCCGCAGCGTACCGCCGTCGCCGCCGCCGATGACCAGGACCCTTCCGGCATCCGGATAAACATTCAGCGCCACATGAACGATCATTTCATGATAATTGGCCTCATCGTATTCTGTCAACATAATCACTTCATCGTGAACCAGCATTTTTCCAAAAGGAACCGTATCGTAGACATCGATTTTTTGGAACCGGGATCGATGGGATTCCAGTAATTTTTTATACTTTATTTTAAGGACCCTGCCTTCATTCACTTCCAATTGTTCTTCAAACCAGTCAGCCATCTGCGTTTACCTGGATAGATCCGCGTTTAAGTTTTATTTTCTTAACACTACGTTGAGGTTGAAATCTTTTCCTTTAAAGAACTTTTTTGTGAATTCAGCCGCCTGTTCCGGTTCATAATATTTACAACTGAAAATATCCAGGTAAACATTGTCGGTCTGGTTGGCAAAATGACCGGAGATCAGGGAAGTCTCGATCAATTGGGTCATAGAGAAACCGGCCATCCGTTCATCTTCTCCAAAATCGACAACAACAGTCTCACCGAACCGCTTCATTTTAATCAAGTCGCACAGTTGAACGACGAACTCTTTAATTGCCGATGCATCTCGAATCAGCCCCGGGTCGCATTCATGGATATCGATGCAGGTCTGGATACCCCATGCCCCCACAGCATCGAATTCCCGCTTGTAACTTTTAGTTATAGTTTCTCGTCTCATTTCTTCCCTCGATTCCAACAGCTTCTGTTTTATGCAAGCGTTTTACCGGCAGGTCCAGCATGCCCCGTTTCATTTCCGTAACCGACATGTTTTGGGCTTGAAATTTCTCTTTTATATACTGCAAAGCTGAGCGATAATCAATTTCGTCACCGCACGTGAAGATGTCCAATGCACAATAGCCGTATTCCGGCCATGTATGCACTGAAAAATGTGACTCCTCTATCACAACGACACCACTGATTCCGTGGGGGTTAAATTCATGGACCACCGATTGAACCATCTTAGCCCCTGAAATCTCAACGGCTTTAACCAGTACTTCCTCAACACATCGAGCATCTGCAATGCACTCTTCATGACAATCGTACAATTCCACGATTAATTGATTACCTAAACTTTGCACCATCTTCATGGATATATCCTACTCCCATTGTATTAAATTTTTTAATTTTCTCATTCTTAATTTTTTTTTATCTTTGTCCCAATCCATATTGAACCACATATTCTCGCACGCTTCCGATATGTTATCTCCCGCCAAAAAGTAATACACACCTGCATCCTTGTGATTTCCTCACATTTCACATGGCCAATCATAAATAACAAATCGCTGTACATTGCCGTCATACCTGTGCTCGTTTTTTGGGGTGTATGGTAAGGTATATATAATATTAGTTTCAGCAAAAGTCAATGTTTTTATCGAAAAAAACAGCGATAATTTTATTTTTCTCCCGGGATTTCATCGTAAAAAAATGAAATGCTGGTTGAAATACAGGTTAATTAATTTCACAACACATTTCCCGCAGATTTTCACAGGCTGAACACTTTAAATGAAATTGTCTTCTTATTTCACCGAAGAAGATAATAAGGAGGGCCGTATTGTTTCATCTTTTCTTTTAAGCGATTCTCCCTGCTTTTTTTGAATTGGTCAAGGAAATGTTTGATTTTGGTCTTTAACAACTCCAAGGGAAAATCATTTAAGCCATTTTCTTTAGATGCAAATATATGCCTGTTTGTACCTTTCTTTTCCGGTGGCAGACGATCATACAACTCAGAACCCGCCATATAGTCCAGTATTTTTATATTCATCCGGTCAAAAGGAGTGTTCATGATATAGTCGAAGGTTTCGGCAATGGTATCTTCGGTTTCCATTGGTGCGCCGATGATAAAATTACCGACAGTATAAAGACCGGTGCTGTCTGCAAATGAGATAAGATCATGGAATGGCCCCAGTCGGATTGGCTTCCTGTAGAATTCCTGAATTTCCCGGTTAGCTGATTCTATTCCAAAACTGATGATGGATACATTCGCTCGGCCGGCAAGTGTTAAAAACTCTTCATCGATGCGCGTCCAACTGCTGAGGGCAAGTTTCATGTTTGCAGTCGATTGCCGGCGGAAAAGCTCTTCGAGCAGGTTCTTGGACCGCTTAAGGCCATAGGTGAAATTGTCGTCGCATATCCAAATATTACAGTAATTATTATTTTTGAGCAATGAGAACTCTTCGATTACATAGGAAATGGAATGGGTCATGTATTTTTTGTGCCAGCCTTTTCGTTGGCAAAAAACGCAAGTGTTCAGGCAGCCGGATGAGGTACGCAGTAAAGTGGATTTTGCCAGTTTGGGTTCGCTGTCAACCGTACCCCCGTGTTGGGCATACGAGGTTAACAGGTCCCTGTCCGGGAACGGAAGTCGGTCGAGGTTTGTTAACGGCTGCAGTTGCGGTACAGGTTTGTTTTTGAGCAAGGCGTCCACCACTGCGGTAATGTTGTTCTCATAGCCTTTTCCCAGTACGTAATCACAACCTGTACCGGGATAGTTGCCATCAAAAAGGGATATGTCTTTTCCGAAGAGGATTACAATCTTCCTTTGATACTGCTGCTGTGATCTTTGCTTGTAATTAAATCCACAAGTTGTTGACCGTGCGGAATGTTCATGGCGCGCTTTAACGGAAACGTGTCGAATTCCAGGATTACCACATCGGCTTTATCAACGTTTTGCCGGAATTTGTCCGGTTCAAACGAGTCAATGGAATAATCCAGGTAATTGACAATCTTATGCCCGGCCTGTTTCAACAGGGAGGCAATATATAGCAAGTCCAGGGAAAAACCGAAGCGTCTTTCTTTAAATTCTTCAGGGGCGGGATAGACCAGTAAGATGTCAGCCATTGGAAACCAGGTTATGTTTTAATAATTGGGTTAAGGCATACAAAGCCCAGGACGCGCCGTCTTCGATTTCGTGAAAGGGCCAAATGCCATTGGGTAAGCGGTTAGATAGGAGCCAGTTGTAAGATTTTTCAAAGGTTTCCGGCAGGACTGATTCTTTGTATTGAAGCAGGCCGAGTACGGCAACCGAAGTGCAGAAAACGTCCGAAGCCGCCGGGTGCGTTTTCCAGGGTGCAAAACTGCCGTCAGGTCTTTGATTTTCCATGAGCCATTCAACCGTATCGCCGGTCAGGGTTTTGTCTTCAGGTGTATACCTTGTAGCTTTGAAGGCCATGAGGATATAGGCGGCTTTATAGGTCAGGGAGTTTTTTTCCGATTCCCACAGCTTTTCCAATAATAAAAGCCTGTCGTTATTGGTAAGGTCAGGGAAGAAGTAAAAGAGAATACCGGTTATCGGGATGCGGCTGATATCACGCGGCGATCTACCCCAAAGTCCATGGTCATTGATCTGCGTAAGCAGGAAGGTTTTGGCTTTCTCGATTTGCTGCTTATACTGTTGGAGACCAATCAATTGGAGAAAATAGGCATTCCACATGGTGTCAGCAATAGATACCCAACCGCCGTCCTCACGCTGCTCAGTAAGGCAGCGCCGGGTAATGCCGGCGGGGATAGAGTTGGTAGATAATCCGCTGCATATCAGCAGCGATGCGGTTTTGGTGATTCGTTTCAGGTCGATCCCCTTCCGGTTCATTTCCCTTATCATATTGGAAAGCGATATCACAGTTTTTATTAGAATACCGGAATTGTTCATGGTTTTTGTCACTGTTTTTTTAATTCGGAAAAGTCAGTATCCCGGTATACCGGATGGATTTTCCTGATATTTTTCAATCCCAGGAGCCACATGGCTAAACGTTCGATGCCTAAACCGAAACCAGACAGTAAAAAATTCGAATAGGGAACCATTCGCAAGTACCAGCCCAGTTGGTTTTCCATACCCGTTGTTTGTAATTTTTTACGAAACATCTCCATATCCGTTTGTTTTTCTGTCCCTTCCGCTGCTTCTCCCACCCCCGGAAGTAGGAGATTGAAGGAACGGGCATAGGTCCCATTAACCGGGCGTGCGGTCCAGGAAGCTACTTTACGGGGAAAGTCGATCACAAAGACAGGTATATCACGGGCAATTTCTCTTTCGTACTTTCCCAGTCCCTTGCCTTTAAGCTGGTATCGGTTCTCTATTTCCCGGTACTGTATAACAGGAAAGTTTTTATCTATTATACCGGCAAAATCCAATTTATTTAAACGGGAAAAAGAACTTTTTTCAAATTGAGCCAGGACAAATTTCAACAAATGTTCCAGTTCAGCCATGGCTTTTTCGAGAGAACTGTTGAGTCTGGCGACTTCAAGCATGTCGAATTCAGCCAGGTGCTTGGTGGTATGGGATTTCTCAGCCCTGAAGCATTTCTGGATGGAAAATGCTTTCTGCAATTGAACGGTATAAACGTCAAGAAACAGGGAGTTGCTGGATGTTAGCCGAGCAGATTTCCCGAAAAAATCCAGTTCAAAAATATCCCCTGATATCCTGCCAAAATGTATGGAAGGAAGTCGAACCTCGGTGTATCCGTTAGTTGTAAAAAATTCCCGTACTGTGTTTAATATAAAGGCGTAAGCTCTAACGATTTCTTTTTCTTTGTTGTTCCAGGAAAAGTCCGTCTTTTTTTCTATGTGTGACAGTAATTTATAAATAACCCGGTCATTCTCTTCGAACCCCACCTCCAATTGACAGAAATCATCGATGGCCAATGACTTTATTTCTTTGTAGATTTTGCTGTCCACGGCATCTTTCCTGGCAGCCGCATCTACTATTTTAGCAACAGTTTCTATTTGAAAAAAGATGAGCCCCCCCAGGTCTCTTTTATGCCGGACTATTCCTTCGATAATATCAGGTTTCGACATTTTGCTTTTTCCAGTAAAGGATATTCCCTTTTGGTGAAGTCTTTTCTACCTGGAAGCCGGATTTTTTAAAGAGACTGGCAACGGAGTAGTTTTCTTTGAAGGTTTTTGCTTCTAGATAACTGAATTTACCGGCGGCGGTCTCCAGCAGCAAAGCGGCATATCCTTTGCCGCGGGATTCTTCTTCAACAAATATCTCCTCTATAACCGCCCCGTTCCCCGTCCTTCCGCTTTCCCGCAGGAAGCCCAAGATGCCTTTTTTATTTTCGATTAAAAAGATATGCCTTTCATTCTTGATATCACGCCGAATGACTGGCCTTTTTTTATCCAAAGCCAGGAATTTACACTCCTTTGGAGAAATTGCCGTCATCATTTCCAATAAATCTTCTCCGTCGTTTTTCGAGCATCTCCTGGTCCAATTATCCGTCAAAAATAGATCTTTAAAATTTTTGTAGAGGATATTTTCCCTATCTGTTTCGGTAATATCTGCACGGAGAATGGTTTGCAATTCTTTATCGTATATATCCTCATCCTTTTCGTCAAAGTAAGGGTAATCGGAGCCGAAAAGCAGACGCTGACTGCCCAGGGTCTGGACCATTTTAGATATTAAGGTGTTGTCCCGGATGGTGGATGTATCGAAATAAAGGGCGTCATATTTTTTTAATTCCGGGAGTACATGGCCTATTACTTCGTCACCTGTAAAGGGCCATTTTCTACCGGAATGGGCCAGGATAATCTTCAATCGGGGAAAATTCTTTTTCAAGTAGTGGATTTTTTCTACACGTTCACTCATGTGGGGGTGAATCAGCAGGAAAAGGTGATTTTGCTGTAACATGTCGTAGGCTTTCATAAAGTGGGATGGCTCGTGGTATTTATTCAGGGCAAAATGTTCCTTAAAACCCCTGATACTGTGCTTTTTAAGTGCTTCTGCAGGGATATCATTGTTTATTCGCCAGAAAGGTATAAAAAGTTCCCGGTTTTTTTCGTAAGCCTGGTTGATATAGGCATTTACTATGTTGGTATCCAGTTCCGACATGGGAAAAGGTAGTGCCAGGGCTTTGAAAATCGATTTCTTTTCACACAATTTGTTGTAATTTTCCCATGGATTCCCTGGGAGGCTTTCACAAGCCAGTCTAAATTGGTTCCCCGGTATTAAGGCTTTAAAAAAGCTTTTCTTACCAAGGTGAACGTGACTGTCAAAGTACATTTTATTATCTCAGGATAGATTTTTATTTTTAAATTTATCTTCCAGTTTATTGATTATTTTTTCATCTCCCGGGAATCCAGGCTTTCCATCAATTCTTTCATTTAGCTCTGCCTTTAGTCTTTTAATAAAGAAATTTTTATCACCTCTGTTATTTATATCTCCAACTGCATCATCTAATAAGCCCTGAATTTCCTTTTTATTCTTATCAGGATTAAGGTAGTATAATACTTTGGCACTATCCCAATACGTATTAAAATCTTTATAATCTACCCTATCCAAAAATTCTTCTCCCTTTTCTAATATATCTGATTTTTCTGATTTTTGTAAAAATTTAGATAGTTCAATAAGAACAAGCGCTAGATTCCCAAGTGTTTGATTGTCATCCTCATTTTTTCCCTCAGTAATTTTAAGTGCATTTCGGTAATATTTCTCAGAATTTTTTAATAAATTATAGGATTCATGCTTTTTCTTCAACTGTTCTTCATTCACTTGTTTTTCCTTCTGATCTTTCTTCCTCCACCATTCTTCCCAGGGTATTTCTTTGTTTTCATCTTGAAATTTCTTTTGAAATTCTAACTTTTCGGCTTTATACCGCTCCCAATACAATCCGCCATGCAAATTGTGCAAATTCATATCAATATCTGAATCTGACTTGAAAAGATCTCTATTTTCAATGAACTTAAATATTTTCTCTACTCTTTTGTAAGTATTTTGAATTTCGGAAAAATCTTTTCCCCCATTTTTTTTTGAAAAGCTTTTCAAACATTTGTCGGCATGTTCCATCAACTTTTTGGCATAAACAATATTCAACCAGCTATCGTCAGTGGCATCATTAAGTATTTTTTCTTCGATTTTTTTATATTTTTCCTTATCTTCAATCGTTGAAATGGGGAGAGCTTTTTTAGATAAAATTTGCTTTTTATCATCCTTATCAAATAAATCTTGGACCCATTTCGCCAGCTTACTCTTTTCTTTCAAAAATTTTACATCCTCTTTAACATCTTTTATTTCTTCTGATATCGTAGTCAATTCATTCATTTTTTCATTTATTTTTTTTTCTTTTTTATCCCATTCATTCTTTATTCAACGCCAGCCAATAATAGCAGCGATACCAATAATAATTGCAACAATGGTAAAGATTACTGAATAAAAACTGCTTAATGCACCTATGTCAAAGTTTTGTGATGGTATACATTGAGAGTATATATATATTAATAGAGACTGCCCACCGAAGATCAAAACAATTATACCAATCGTCATCAATACAATTATGAAATTACGTACACCTTTTTCACTATTCATGATTTTCTCCCTCTATCGCTATCGATTTGTAAATATATGATAAATACATTATATGCCAGTTGTCTTTTAAAAGCGACAAAAATTTTCTCAAAACATTCAATTGCAGTTGCAATTGGTACATCCGAAACACCAATTACCGCCGTTGAACTCTTCCCAAATCTCCTCGGTGAAATCCATGCACTTCTCTTCGATGAAAATCGGGGTTTCATAGGCTTTCTTTTCATTGGCTTTGTTCTCTTTCATCTTATTACCTCCTAGATAAGATTTTGCTTTTCAACCCATTCCAGAACATGTCTGTACAGGTCATTTTGTAGTTCCTCATGATCTACATTATACAACTTTTTTAATTCATTTAAAACCCCTAGCACACTTTTTTCCCCATCGAAAAGAGGAAGCATGTCATAGGAGACTTCATCCAATTTGAAAATCGTTCCGGATTCGACATTGAACAATTGAAGCTGTTTGATATTTTTGATTAAGGATGAATTGGATGTGTGGTTTTAATTCTCCGACAACTGTTGGAGATATAGGAACAGGCAAAAATTTGGAAATTCAAACAGTAAAGCACCACCTCCTTTTTTACAATTTTGTGAGTTGACATTTTTCAATTATGATGATAGAGGCCTCGAACTTAAATCACTTATATACTTTACGACTAAATCTTTTTTTCCAGGGAAGCCTGGGTCGTTTTTTACACCGATTTTTTCATTTAGTTCTGATTCAAATCTTTCATTGAAAAAAGTTCTATCTCCGACTTTTTCAATTTCGTTGATCGTTTTAGTTAATAATTCCTCAATTGTGTGTTGGTTTTTTTCTGAATCCTGGTAATACAACACTCTTGCACGATCCCAATGGATATTGAAATCCTTCTCTTCGTTTTCGTTTAAGCATTTTTTAGCATAATTTAAACAGTTCTTTTTGTTTATTGTTTTTTCTTCATTTCCCAATTTTGACCAATTGAATTCTGTTATTTCAAGCTTCGGGGATATTGAGTCTGAGAGGTAAAATTTTGACAATTCGATGAGGACAACAGGTAAGTTACCCAGCGTCTCGTTTACATTTTTATCCGGCACAATGGTATTTTCACATAAATCAAGTGTCTTCTCATAATTCACGAAAGATTTTCCCAATAATTCAATATTTTTGTATTTCCATTCTCCTTCGACCTTATCTTCTTTCCACCAATCGGTCTGCCATAGAATATCACTGTCTTTCATATATTGTTTTCTGAATTGGGATTTCTTGTATTCATACCAGAACCGATACATGAGACCTTTTAAGTGCAATAATTTTTTTTTGACCAGCGAATCTTCCTTTAATAAATCCCTGGTTTCCACGTAGTTCAATATATTTTCAATCTTAATGAAGTTATTTTCTGATTTTTCTTTTTTATCAAGTAACTGATTCGCATAGATAAGTTTCAACCAACTATCGTCGGTGGTTTCATCAGGAATGTCTTTTTCAATACTATTAAGATTTTCTTTTTCTTTTTCTTTGTCGTCTTCCGATAAGTCAATAGAAATAGAAGTAAGACTTTTTGGGGGATCTTTTTTATCAAATTTGAGTCGAGCCCATTCCGCCAGTTCACTCTTTTTTTTCAAAGATTTGACATCTTCTTTAAAGTCTTTGAAATCTTTTTCCATTTCAGACAATTCTTTTAATTTCTTTTCTAAATCTTCCTGGCCTTCTTTTATCCACTTCCAGGCAATTAGACCCGCAATACCTATAAAAATTGCGACAATAGTAAAAACCATTGAATAAAAACTGCTTAATGCGCCTATCGCTTCAGTAATATCTGGGCTTTTAGGCATTATTTGGACATATAGGACTGGTCCGCCTAAAGCAATAATAATTAACAACGCAATATATACCATTGTGCATCTAGATAATGTTATTGATCCGTTTTCTTCATCGTTTTCTTTCATCTTATTGCCTCCCTCTCGATAAGAATCTGCTTTTCGACCCATTCCCTGACAAATCTGTACAGATCATTTTGTAGTTACTCATAGTTTATATTATACAGTTTTTTATTGGACATTTGACGTCATCTTCTCAAGCTCTTCTCTTGATATACCCGTTGCTCCCTCAATAATATCCATATCAACTCCTCTCTTTATTAACTCTTTTGCAGTTTCTTCTTTTCCTTTTTTTTCTCCTCTTTTTTCACCTTCTTTTCTTGCGTCTCTTTCCCATAATGGTATATATTCCATTTTAAATTCCTCCTCATTAATCGTCTCCTTTATGAGATGAATTTGCCTGGCACTTAATCTCTTCCTTTTCTCCAAGATTATACTCCGAAAAAATTAATGCATCAGTGCTTTTACCTCTTTTTCAGTGAGACCCGTGTATTTGACGACTTTTTCTATAGGGATATTATCAAGGAGCATCTGCTTTGCCGTTTCTTTTTTTCCTTCTTTTTTTCCTTCTTTTTTTCCTTCTTCTCTTTCATCTCTTAACCATATGGGTATATATTCCATTTTAAATTCCTCCTCTATCTTTTTAATGACTTCTTTTATACGATTTTTATAAGACAGCGGTAACCGGATGACCCAATCGAAGAAATTCATGACCAAATGGGTGTCTTCTTTCGAGTATCCAAGTTGATAACACTGTCTGATCAATTCTTTTGTTACCTCGAATTTTGTATCGTTATCCACTTGCTTTACTTCGTGGCTTTTTAATTGGGCCTTAACGATCATGGACATGGGATTTGTGGTAGTCTCCAGTTTTTCTCTCAACTCTTTTTTGAATTTATAGTCCAGTATTTTAACAACAGGTATTTTCATCCGCATCTCGAAGCCAAAAAGACTGAAACAATACTCATCGGGTCTGTAGTTTGGGTTTTCATCCGCTAATATAGCCACGCTGATCATGGGAATATTTTTTTCTACTATCTTATCGTAACCCCGGTAATAGTAAATAAACATACGATGCATAAAGTTGGGTATCGGTTGGCTCTGGACTTCGACATGGATAATGATGCAGATATAAGAAAGGCTTCCGTCTTTTAGATGGACTTTTACAAGGACATCAGCGGTTCGGTCACCCATGTTGCTGTCCGGATCAATTTCCTGTAATTCTTTATCCAGGAAATGAATCTCTTTGGTGAAATCGATAGCCTGGTAGATATGGGGAAAAAAGAACTCCAGGAAGTCTTTAAAGAATTGTTGGATAACTTTTTTCCATGCGGAGTCGTATTTACTTTTTTCAGCATTCTTTTTCCTGGTGGTGGCTGTTTGTCGTTTCGTGCTCATGGTACTTTAATTATAATCCAGGTTCCTGAATTTTTCAACTTTGCACCGTTGGAATTTAAAATTTTTTATCGGTTCTACTTTAATTGCAGTTGCAATTGGTACAGCCGAAACACCAATTACCGCCGTTGAACTCTTCCCAAATCTCCTCGGTGAAATCCATACCTTTTTCCTCGATGAAAATCGGGGTCTCATAGGATTTCTTTTCATTGACATTGTTCTCTTTCATCTTATTACCTCCTTCTCGATAAGAATCTGCTTTTCGACCCATTCCCTAACAATGCTGTACAGGTCACTTTGTAGTTCCACATGGTTTACATTATACAACTTTTTCAATTCATTTAAAACCCCCTGTACATTTTTTCCCCCATCGAAAAGATAAAGCATGTCATAGGAGACTTCATTCAATTTGAAAATCGCGCCAGATTGGATAATGAACAATTGAGGCAGTTTGTTTTTTTACAATCGGTTTGACATTTGTTTGGATTTGTGATATTCACTGATTTTAAGCTGGTTAAACTGGCGGTGTTAAAGTTGTCAATGCTTAAAGGGTATATCTCATACTTTCAGGAGTAGAAAACTTACCGGCTTTTCAGGCTGGTTAGTTGTTAAGGATGAATTGGATGTGTGGTTTTAATTCTCCAACAACTGTTGGAGAAATGTGGAGCTTTTTGGCGAATTAATGAATTCAACCACAAATGAGGTAAAATATGAAAGATATTGAAACACAGGATTACAAAAAACTGTAAGTACTATCGATAGTAGTTCAGATTTTGGCCAATATTCCAGGAATTAAAGTATCCATTTAGAAAAGCAATTGCCTGGCAACTTAAAAGGGAAATTACCGACTCCGCAAGAATTAAAAGAAAAAATAATTGACAAAATGAATGAAGATATTTAAGTGAGTTGACTTTGTTCTTTTTCATCTGATTGCCGCTTTCTCGATAAGAATCCGCTTTTCCACCCATTCCCTGACAAGTTTGTACAGGTCATTTTGCAGTTCCTCATGGTCTACGTTATACAACTTTTTCAATTCATCTAAAACCCCTTGCACACATTTTCCCCCATCGAAAAGAGAAAGCATGTCATAGGAGACTTCGTTCAATTTGAAAATCGTACCAGATTCGATATTGAACAATTGAAACCGTTTCTCATTGAAATCACCTTCAAAAAGACTGAAATTGTCTGAAAGAACAAACACTTTATCATCTAAGTTGGAGTTCATCCGTTACCTCCGGTTGGCTGCTTATCCGTTTTCCAACATTGGGGATCTTGTGCGTTGAAATTGTTGGACAAGGCGTGAGCAATGGCGCGGCATCCACCGCAATTGCCAAGCAGTTCGCAAGTACTGCATTTTCCGCCCAGCAGGTTTTTATTTCTTAACTTCCAAAGCACATCGGAAGTATACCATATTTTATATAAACCTTCATCAAGGATATTACCGATAGGAATCTCCAATCTTCGGCAGGGCAAAACCGTACCGTCATGAAGGATCGCCAGACTGGAAAAGCCCGCCGGGCAAAATCCACCGATGTTTTCATCGATAAGCCCCCACAGTGGGCGAGAAACGCGGATTTTCAGATTCCCTTTTTTTTCGATCTCAACTTTCCGACGGTAGATCGATTCATAGATTTGCTTAAGGTCTTGAGGTTCCAGGAAGAAGTTTTTTATATCTTCCTGGCTGAAAGGCACCATCCGTTCGATAGTCAGGAAATCCACGCCCAGGTCTTCGGCCAGTTGGATGATCTTCAAAGCCTGTTCCCGGTTTTGTTTGTGTAAAGTAAACATGATACTGGTGGTAAATCCAACACTTTTCAACAATTTCAACCCTTCCACCGCTTTGACGAAACTCCCTTTTCCCCTCACCGCATCATGTGTGTTTGCCTCAGCGCCATCCAGTGAAACCTGGATTTCTTTTAATTTGGCAAACCTTTTCATTTGGTCTGCAATATCGATGTCGATCAAAGTGCCGTTGGTAAGGATGCCGGTCCAATAAAAAGCGGAAGATGTCTCGAAAAAGTCCAATAGTTTCAAGAGCAGGTCTTTTCTCAGGAAAGGTTCCCCACCGGTCAGCGAAACCCGTCCGTCCCGGTTCCATTTATTTAAAGTATCTTCCAGTATTTGTGCTATTTTTAGGAGTTTGCTTTCGTCTAGTTCATGACTATCATAATTCTGCTGGTAGCAGTGGCTGCACCTTAAATTACAACGTTCGAGAAAGTGCCACTGGAAATAAAACCTCTTTTTTTCAGGTGATTGCATTATTCAAATCCATTAAAATGTTCTTTGCATAGTGGATTAGTATAGAATAAGTTGAATTATCTGTCAAACAACATTTTTTTCAAATGAAAAAAGGTCTAGACGAAAAATCCTGCAAAATAAAACGGCCCTGCAAGCCCCTGGCGGGGCACCCTATTGTGAAAAGTTTTTGCAGGTGTGAAACAACGGTGGAGATGCCCCTCGACGTGGAACCCAATTGTTTCACCAAAAAAATGAACCCATGGGAATAAGTAGTCGAGGCAATTGGCCTGTCCACAACCCGGGCGATTCGGACCCAAAAGAGTTATTATTTACCGCAGAGTACGCATAGAAAACGACCTCTGCGCTCTCTGCGGTTAAAAAACCCCTATCATACGCTCCCCGTATCATACAGGGGGCGTACTATTGGTTTCTCCTCAAAAATTCCTCGAAAAAAGGGTCTATTATCCTGTATTCCCCTTTACCGGTCTTTTTAATGATACCTTTTAATAAAAGTGCCTTTATTGATCTGGCAATATTTATCCCGGATTTTTTATTTTTAGAGTAGAGATGACCGTTTCCAATATTTATAATCCTGAACAGTGTCTCAAGCTGAGCGGTTGTGAACTCCTCCCAGGTTTTTTCCAGGTAAGTCCTCTCGGAAATAAGAGAATCTTCATAGCCCTCTTCTATGTCCCCGGTATCTACGGTGGTTTTCCTTCCTAATACCAGGTAATGTACGGAACCGCAAAGAAGCTGGGTATAATAAGGATGACCCCTGGTCTTATCCAGGATTAATTTTATAGATTCATCGGGAATAAAAATACCTTCTTGACTGAATTTTTCCCGGATATAGTTTGAAAAATCATCAAAAGCAATTTCCCCTAAAGATATGACCCTGGCAAACTTATAAAAAGCACTTTTTTCCCTGGTGAAAAGGTCTTTCATCAAAGACTCATGACTACCGGCAAAAATATAACACACATGAGAATGTCGCTGAAATTTACCCCGCATCATTTTTACCATGCGCTCCCCGTCAAGTTTTTCTATTTCACTAAATTCATCATAAAAGAAAAACAGATCTTTTTTTTCTTTTTCAGCGAACTTTTGGGGAAAGTCCAGGGCCGTTTCTAATAGTTCATCCCCATCCATACCCGGTTCGGCAAATTTTAATACCACCTCATAATCTTCTATTACCTGTTTTAACTGTAGATTCTTAAAGGCTTGAGAAACGCCTTTTTTTATCCGCGTAATCACACTCGATATCTTCTTGTTTTTCAGGGTATTTTCAACGATTTTTTCCGCTAGCTTTTCTTTGTTAACGATGGTAAATAAATCCACATCAGCAATATAACGGCCCCTTTCCTGTAATTTTTGCAGGGCTTTCAAAATAAGTGAAGTTTTTCCAAACCGCCGCGGTGCAACCAGCGCTGCGCTCTGACCATTTTCCAGGAAATATTCTATTTGAGACAGTTCTTTTCTTCTTCCGGTAAAACCATCTCCGGTTACAGGGACACCGGTTACAAATAACTTTTTCATTTAAGTCACTTTAAATCCTAGAGATTTTTTTCTTATTGTAATCCAATTGTATTTTTCTGTCAACAAGAAAACCTTTTGCAGCTTACTGAAAATACAAGCGGATACCCCAGCGGTAACTCCGGGCCTGGGGAGAGAAAATGGCTTCAGTAGGATCAAAATATAAAATATTGTTCCGGACAATATCCCGCAGCAGCTCGTCCACCCGGTCTTTTTTAATTCCTGTTTTCACAAAATCTTTTATCGTGGCGATCTCTTGTGTTAAAAATAAGCGAAGAGCTTTTTCTTTTTCTTCATCCGCACCGATGTAATAAGCGATTGTTCCTTTTATCTTCTTTTTATAAACCGATAAAACCTCATCGATGGGTTTATCGAAAAGTTCTGTCAATAGATATTGGATTTCCCACATACTGCCGCCAACCGTATCCCATATTTTTTCTGCATCACCAGGAGTTAATGTATAATCTTTGATCTTTGAATATTGTTCCAGGTTTAACAACCATTCCATGACATCTTCTTTTATAATATAATCCACTTTATAAAATTTAGAGGTTTGCTTTAACCGGGAATCGGTATACACCGTATTCAAAAAATACCCGTCCGAGGAAGCAATAATGATATGGGCCAGGTGACTTTCCTTGGTCATGGCCACAAAAAAATTAAACAATGCCGTGATCAATTGCCGGTTTTTGTCATTATCGAGGTAAACTTTATCCAGGGCTTGAAGCTCATCGATTATCAATACAGGCTTAATGCCTTTGCCGGTAAGACGGAGGAATTCAGCTTCCATGACTTTGAAGGGATCGGCCCGTTTTTCAAGAATTTTTCTTTCCACCGACGCATCGATCTTAAAGAAACCGATATTGATATTGGACGCCAGTGTTTCTTTTTTTTCTCCTTTTGTTTCCACCTGGAAAAAAACTTTGAGGAAATCCTCGTATACATTGGTAAAGGTTTTGCGCAGGTTCAGGAACTTGACATCCAGTTTTTGTTCTTTCTCGATTTGTTCAAAAAATTTATACAGCAGGGTTGTTTTTCCCGAGGACTTGGGGCCGTGAAGAAAGAGGATTTCCGACGGTCGTTTATCTACAAATTTTCTCAACTCATGCAGTTCTGTATCTCTATTGATAAAGGCAACATCCTGACGGTACTCCGGGTTATTTTTCTTCATCTTCGTATTCATGCTTTTATTATAATACTTTGATCCTATTTTTTCAACCGGGTTAAAGATTCTTGTTCGTTAACGCTGAAAAATGTCCACTTTTGAATTTTAACCGGCAAAATAAATTTAAACTCTTGACAAGAACTCTTCGTATTGTTATTAATATAGCTTCGAGGTGAATCAAATGAAACGTCGAGATTTTATAAAAAAGACAGCCATTGCGTCATCATCCCTATACCTGCCGACTCTTTTCAATATGGCCCAACCCGGGCAAAGTTCCCTGGTAGTAAAGGTTGAAGGAGACTCTCCCTATGCCATCACAAAAAAGGCCGTGCAAGCACTGGGAGGTATGGAAAAATTCATTTCCAAACAAGATATCGTAATGGTGAAACCCAACCCGGGTTGGAACCGAACCGTTGAGCAGGCCGCCAATACCAACCCGGAAGTGATCAAAGCAGTGATTGAAATGGTATTAAACGCCGGCGCCAAAAAGGTCATTGTAATGGATAATGCCTGTCATAAGGCGGAAGACACCTACAAAC
>Ga0114923_10000987_pt1 | contig 20175 bp, 14 predicted proteins | sample SumtaG_FD_89578 | JGI IMG/M metagenome (GOLD analysis project Ga0114923, IMG submission 89578) | Deep subsurface microbial communities from Indian Ocean to uncover new lineages of life (NeLLi) - Sumatra_00157 metaG | ecosystem: Environmental > Aquatic > Marine > Oceanic > Sediment | place: near...
TATAAAGCTATTAGAGCAAGAGCGTTTGCTTTTTACCAACAAGCGGCTACAATATTTGATAATTATCCTAACAAGTTACCAGAAAAATACTGTAGTCAAATACAAAATGACATTCATTTAATGAAGCAATTTGCCTTAAGAATTGATGAGGACTATGGGAAAATTAGTAAAAAATTATCAAATGATCCGAAAGTGCATGCGGATCAAATGAAACAAATTGCCACTAAAAATATCAAGATTCTTTCAGAAAAATTCACAGGATTATTCAGTCACATATTTCTTCCATTATTTCTAAGTTATTATGATTTGGCAACTATATCTGAAACAACATACATAGCAAATGATGCTTTTGATTTTGTGCAAGAGATAAGGACACAACAAATTGTAATATCAATAGCATATTTTGAAGCATACGTAAGCATGTGTTATCAGATATTAATTAAAGTAAGTACTGAAAGCGTGGTAAAAGACTACGATAAATTATCAGCAGATGAAGTAGACAAAACTGTCGGAAAACTAATGAGAAATTTCAAGAAATCATTTCAGTTTAGGTCTGAATTATTACAATCTAAATTCAAGATTCTGCAAGAATATCCTGTTGCGTTAATAAAACGAATAACTTTCTTCGAGCAATGTAGACATTGTATAGTCCATAATTTCGGAGTAATAGATAAGCAATTTATTGAGAAAACAGGTGCTGAAGGTATACTACTGAATACAAAACTACGATTTACAGAATCAAATATCAATGAATTAGATGATATAATTAGCAATATACAATTGATTCTATTTTCGGATATATGTTATAATATTCTAGATAAAAAAATCTAATCTACTTGCGTGCAATCTTCACTGTTTCCTGACAAGTCGGACAGTGCAAATAGATCCACTTAGCTGTCTTGGTTTTGTATGTAAATTGCTTGAAATCATAACACTGCATACAGTAACGCAAAATACTCGTTTCTTTTAGCAGTTCTTTCCGCCACTTCAGTGGATCCTCTGCTTCTTGGTAGCCTAATCGACTCATGTTTCGCTTCATTTCCTCACTTCCATTTTGGTTTCGCCCATTTAGTCTCCATCCGGTTCCGTTTGCGGGGGAGCTGCAAGACGTACTCGCACTACGGACACTTAAGATACATGTAGTAGTCTTCTCTTCGGTGGAACACAAAAAAGAAGAATTGTTCGCACTTCGGACAAAGTCTCTGAGTCTTCATCATTTCGAGGGTTTCCCGCTCCCAAACCCGTCGATCTTCTTTCCCATCCTTCGCGAATCAAGGAATGTAGGTGTAATGACTACCAGACATACGAAGAAATAAATCAGAAAGAGATAAAAAAAGAAGGTAGAAGGATAGATGAAATTAAAAAATCATTATATAAAAACACTAATCTGCATTACAAAAAGAATATCATGCAATATAGATAAATGAAGAAGAACTCATCTCTGATAGACACTTAGTTTCTTCTAAAAAGAACTTATCAAAAATCCTTAATCTTTAAATATTTTATCAACAATTTTCCCTAGTTCTTTCTTTAATTTATCATGAAATCCGAAATCATAAGAAGTATGTAACATTCCTGATAAATCTATAGGCACTGATGCTTTTTCTTCTTTTAGTAATATAGTTTTTTTCCCTAATGCCCAAATTAAACCTAATTCAAACATAACATTGGGATTTCCATCACTAATATTAACTATAGCATAATTTGATTCTCTAATACCCTCACATGCATGACACATTAAATCCATAGTTTTTGATTCATCACCAGCTTTCCAAGCAATAAGACCTTTACTTTTTAGGCAAGGTTTAATTGCTTTTTTGAATGTTTCTTCAAATTCCTTTCTATATGGCATTGCAATAAAAACTTGTTTCTTTCTGAGTTTCAATGGTTTAGGACATTTTGGTAAATTTGATTTAAAACAAGGTGTTTGTGTTACATCAACATAATCCCCATTATTTAATTGATTCTTAAAGATTTCAATTCCTGTTTCTATATGCTTAATACCACTAACTAAATCTGCCTTTTTTGTAATGCCTTTTTGTTTATTTGCTATATTTTTTAACCTAGAAAGATTCTTTACTATTTCTATGATATTTTCATCATTTTTTTCATTCTTTATGATAGCTTTTTCAAAATCAAATAATTTTATTTCAAGTAATTTCAATAGATTTAATGCTACTTCTTTTTCACTCATATTTTCTTGTTCTTCAATTAGCTCTGCTATGTACTTTAGTTCTTCATACATATCATTTATTTTTTCAATAATTCCTATTTGATAATCAAGATACCAATAATCACATTCTTGTTTTTCTGAAAGCTTTCCCGTCTCAATTAAATTTGTAAGAGCTCTAAAACCTTTTCCTTTTTTATTTCTTTCAGAAATTGCTAGAGCATGAGCAAAGTGAAAATCATCTTCAATAGAACTGCTTTTCATTAACTCTTTCTCGATGACTTGGATATCTTTTTTATCACTAATTATACCTAGAGAAATCGCTGCTCTTTTTCGTACACTAGAATTTTTGTCTTTCTTTATAACATCGATTAAATATGGAATTCTATGTCGCGCAAAAATTTTTCCAATTGTTTCAGCTACTTCTTCTCTTACCAAGGGATCTGTATCTTCGATTAATGACACTGTTAAAGCATCAATAGCTACTTGAGATGAAGCAACAAACATAGGAAATACTGCTTTTGGGGAAAATCTAAGTTTGGCCAAGTCTCCCCCATCTTTTAAAATTGAGGATAAGACTTCTCTTCTAGCTTTGGTGGTATGTGCAATTTGTATACTAAATCTGACTGCTTTTGATCTAGGAATTTGAACAATATTACTTCTTCGAATAAGTATTATGTTGCTTCCAATACGTTCTGCAGCTTGTAATCGTTGATCTAAATTTCCATTCTTTAAATAGCCAAGAAGTGGTTTAATATTAACATCTTTATCAAGTCTCCTCATCAAAAAATCCTCTCTCATAATAAACAGTTTATTCCACATTTAAGAATTATTCCTATTTAGTAGAATTCTATAATAAATTCTTTTACTTTATATCAACAAAATAAATTAGTTTAATGTTAATTTAAAGTCCTGGATCACCCTTTAGTTTTCTTTCCTTGATCCAAGAGTGAAAATAAACTGAGTGATTGGTAAGCTCAAGTTGAGGGAACAGGGAAGAACAATATTCTCTTTCTCCTTATTTATCATGGAACAAGAGAGAGAAATGAAAGTTAATTTATGTCGGATTATTTTTAAGAAATTTTTTTAACTGATAAGTAATCAAATGTAATTTGGGAGGACTTAATATTATTTGCTTTTTGAAAATTAAGAAGCAATTACATCTTTTTTGAGATATGAATTAATCATTTAACTAGAAAATAGGAATTGAATCAATTAAAATAATTTGAGGAATTGTAATGGCAAAAACAACAACAAAAGGAAAAATCACTCTTAGAGATGGATCACCTGCTAAGAAATATAAAGTGATTGTGTATGATTGGGACTTGGGAAAAGATGATATTCTTGGAACAGTTTATACAAATAATAATGGTGAATACTCCGTAACCCATGACGTAAAACAAGATCCGGGCACTGTTAGGAAAGGACGATTAGCTGATGTGTACATTGAAGTTTTAACTCCTGATGGGGAACAAAGAGTTCATCGGTCAGCTATCAATTGGAATTTTGAAGGAACTACTCTTTCGATTAATGCTGTCGTTGATGCATTCACAACTAAAACGCATGGGACAATTACCTTTGAAGATGGTTCCCCTGCTAAGGGATTTAAAGTCCTTGTCTGGGATAAAGATCATGGTTATGATGATCTTTTAGGACAATCAGTTTCTAATAGTCAAGGTTATTATTCTGTTGAACACAGAACTAAACAAGATTGGGGTGAATCAAGAAAGGGACGATTGGGTGATATCTATATTCAAGTAATATGCAAATTTGATGGTTTCACTCCAGTAAAAACATCATCTCCAGCATTTGTGGATTATTCCTACCCACAACTTACTATAAATGAAGAAATTGATGAAGTCCTATCGACTTGTGGTGCAAACACTATTTACGGGAAAATAGTTTTTGAGAAATCCGATGGTAGCATCTATGACTTTCAGGGTTTAACAGTCAAAGCTTATGATAATGATTTAATTAAGGATGATTTTTTAGGCGAGACAACAACAGATGCTGAAGGTAAGTTTGTCATAACTGGTTTTACAGAAGAACAGTATGGAAAATATGGTGAGAAAAAGCCTGATATTTATCTCAAAATAGCTCAAAACAATCAAATTATCTGGTATACTGAAACTAAGTGGAAAACTACCTTACCATATAATATTGGAACAATAAAAGTACCGGAAATAAATATAATTGGATATGTTAGAAGTTACAAAAATGAGGGAGTAGAAAAGGATGTCAGTAAATTAATTGTTAAGATATATGACAAAGATAGTTATTTTACTGCTCTTTTTGATGATGAAATTGCTGTATTACCTATGCAATATAATACAAAAGCCAGTCTACATTATTTTCACACAACGATTTATGGGAGCTATGACCGATACTCAGGTAGTGATATTTATGTCAAATTCTTTGATCCAGATGAAGAAGTAGTAGTTAAAACGACTGATTGGGAAGGAGGAATTGATACACCACAAACGGTCACAATAGCTTCAATAAATGATCCTTTAGACATTGACTATAAACCCCCCTCTGAAATGGTCACCCCTCCAGAATGCATAGGAGATGGTGGAACTGTATTTATTGCAGCTAATTATCGAAGTTATCCTGTTTATATTTATAAAAATAATATCTTTCAATTTGAATTAGCAGGTAATCCTGGCGATAATTCTGAAGCACCTAAAGGAATTATAGAAAAAATTGAAGCTGATCAACTTTATTCATTAGTTGCTTACAATCAAAAATGGGCAAATGATATTACTAATACTAATGTAGATTACGATTCAATTGTATCCGTTCGAGAAGGTCGAGGTGATTGTTCAGATACGCCAATAATTCGTATCTGGGATATTTAAAGTATTATGGTGATTTATCTGACTTAGATTAATATATCAATACACTCGATACATTTCCCTTTTTATTTTCTTCCATATCTTTCCTTCGAGTAACCCCTACGAGTTTGAGGATTGGTAACTGTCACTCATTTAAAGATCACTTCCCCGTAGTTGCACAAGCATAGAAATTGTGGAAGTACTTGTGTACATACAGGATATTTTCCACTACTTGACAGCAATTCGGACAGAATCTTTTCGTTTTTTCTTCTTCAATTCTTTCAATTTCTTCATTCTTTCATTCTTCTCATCATACCATTCACGATTCATTCCATCTTGCTCTTATTGATAGCTGCTCAAATTGGTTCTGTTGTAATTCTTCAATTACTTTGGTTTGTGTATCCATTTTCTTAATTGGGATTTTAAAACTTGAATAAAGTTTATTTTTTGAAGAGAAATAAGTATTCTTTGGAAGGGTAGAGCAAGATGGTTGATGAAAAACCTCGGTTTTTTCTATGCTCGAACTCCAATCCCCATACCCTCCCACTAATAGCATTTCTATTATCTTATTTTCGAAAAATCAGTCCAGAGAAAAATTAGGTCTTTAAATACTTTTTACCCGAAGAGAACAAGTGAAAACGTTCTCTTAGTAGAGAACGTAAGCCATCTCCCTAATTCCTTTTCCTGAGCGAGGAGACCTGAACCCTCTCCCGCTCAGTTTAATTTCATGAAGAATGTGAAGGAAAGATGACTTCGGTAACATTAACTATATTATCATTACTAATTACTTGAGGTAAATAGAAAAGAAAGCTTAATATTTTATCAACATAATGGAATTTTGAGTATTATGAATGCAATGAAGAAAGGACTCAGTGTTTTCTTTTTCGTTTCATTACTATTAATCATTCGAATAGACGTTGTTAAATCAGTTCCAGCAAACCTAGTATTAGGTGAAAGTTTCATTTATGAAATAACAAGTGTGGGATTATACGCTGAGGTTGGGGAAAACACAACTATCGATAAGAACTTTCATTTTAGTGCAAATGAATATCCAGAAGGAACGAAAATTAATGCTACGGTTAACGAGATTAGCAGTAATGGTGGAGTCGGCTTTAAGTTTTATATTGGAGATAGAAGTCAAATTGGTTATTCAACAGCCAACTGGTTCGATGTCTTAGCTGCGGAATATAGCTACTTAACTCTGTATTGGACTTTTGAAATTGTAAGAGATTATAATCGAATTTCTTTTCTAGACTTGATTATATACCAAACGAGACCTTATGTTAATCCGCTGTATAACGATTATTTAGAATCACCTGAATCTTTAGGTGAGGAAATAAATTCTCTGTTTACTCCTTGGTCTAATAACTACCCAGGGATCGAGTATTCTTATGAGCACTCCGAGAAAGATGGCAAAATGCTCTTTGAGAGTTGGGTTGGCGGAGAGGTAAATGATTCATTTGGCAATATTGTTAATGGACGCGATGATTATCCATCGGAGATTTCATTTGGTAATAGTTTTCATGTCGCAATAGATAAAGAAACAGGCATTATTCATGGATTTGGTCGTCGAGGATGGGTTAAAGGAGTTATCAATAATAAATTCGTCAAAGTGTCTATTGATGTCCAGTATGAATTAGAGGGATATAGAATGGCAAAATATCATCTTGGTAAATTTAGTAATTTTGCTCCCGGATTAGATTTTGTGATTGCAGTCTCAACAATCATTACGTTATTCATTGTTTCTCGAAAAAACCTTAGGAACAAGAAGAAGCGTGAGAGACCGAAAACAGTTTTTCAAGCAATATAGGTTGGAGTCTAGCTTATATACCAAATTCTTTTGATTTGAGGTAAAGAGCTAAATAAACAGTTTATCCTTATACTTCTCTTCCATAATCACATCATCCAAGAAATTATCACAAAACTCCTTATCATAGCTGTCAAGTTGATTGAATAAACCATCCATGTATTCAAGGAGTAATTTTGCAGCAAAATTATAATCCAGAACGTCTTGTAATTTCGTATAGACTATGTATCGAATATCTTGGTGTAATTCCGACATTCTAAGCAAAGCGTAAAGGACAGTTATGATGTACTCCTTGAAGAATTCCTTCAGCACGATATCTATGAGAACAAGCACAGCTTCCTTTGCTTCTGGTAATTCAGGATCAATAGAATTGAGTACTTCTTGTTTGATTTCAGAGAATTCCTTTAGAGCACGCTCAGTATATTGATAAGTATCTGGGTCAGGCATTAAACGGTAGCCAATTTTTTTCTTCTCTGGATTCCCTAGTTGGGCTTCTTCGGACTCTAAGAACGCAATTAGTATCGGTATGACTACTTTTGGTTTTTCATCAACGAACTCGTTTATGTGTTCTGCTGCATTATGCCTGAAATCCAAAGTGTTTTTTCTTTCCATTAAGATCTCTAGATTCAAAGCAATTACTTTTTCACGATGAAGTTCAGTTTCTGTAATGTCATATACTTCATCTATTCGTATCTCAAAATAATCATCATTAGCCTTAAATCCAACCAACATCTTCACACTAAAACTTCTTCAATAATTTTTCTTTTAAAAGGACTAAATGGGGAGGGAGGAGAGAGAGACCAATTGGGAAAAAGGAAAGTAGTCCTTCTTACACGCTCTCTCTCACATTATATTAGACAGTTTTCTTATTTAAAAGCGTCAATAGAGGAAAAAAAGAAAGAAGAAAAAAAGAAGATGGGAAAGTGGTTGTTTTTATGGACCGAAGAAACTATGCATGGCTTTAAAGCTTCCAAATCCATAACTCCATGAGTAGTAATCTCTGACATATCTGAATGTATTATAATCATCCATATAATTCAACTCATTACCAAATGGTTCCGTTGTAAAGATATTATTAAAGAATCTTCGAGAAAACATCGGATATGCTGAATATATCCATGGCCAACAAACAGCTCTACTGCTATGTGTGTAATCATTGGAAGTTATAACAGTAACACCATCTTTTTCTAAGTCATCTTTGAATCCACCGCTTTGACAAGCATCGATGAACACACAGATTCTTTTTGATTCAAGTTTATCAATTTCTGTTCTCAAATCATCTGAATATATGTTTAAACCAAAATTAATTTGTACTCTTGAATCCGCACCAGTATAGTAACCATGTCCCGGAATATAAAGTAACACTATAGAATCTTCGTCTTCTAAATAGTCAAGAAAACCAATAATAGATATCCAAGAAGAAGGACTTTGATAGACGTATGTCGAATAACCATCAGCTTCTAATATATCGCAATAGTCATCAATTTCATTTGAGGTAATTATTCCACTGGTTCTGTAATATTCCCATCTAGGATCATAATCTTGATAGATGAGGAAAGCTATTTTCTCCACATTATAATCAAAATCAATATTGTCAAGTTTCAAGTAATTGAGAGCATAACATCCATCACTATATGCACCAGAGTATATTTGGATTTTTACTGTATGTGTACCTAGTGTTCTAAGTCTATCTGTTGTAATAACTCCTGTTTTATCATTTGAAAATGTAGTATTCAAGATATTAATGTCATCCACCCAGAAATCTAGAAATCGAGCGTACGGATCATACGTAATTTCATCTATTGAATAATGGATTTCAGGTGTATCTTCTTCATCACGAGTCACTCGAAATGTATATTGCAAAGTTGACTTGCTTGTATCTGGAAAATGAGCATTTGTACTTTTTGAAAGAGTAACAGGTGTACCTGATACGGGACTAATTATAGTTAATAATGTCCCCAACAACAATCCCAATAAAACTAAAAACATAATACTATTCTTAAATGATTTCTTGAAAAAAATCATATCTATTTCCTCTCATTCGTTGGTGAATTTTACCAACAATTACTTTATGTTGTTACTCTATTTAAATTAGTCTACGAAAAAAGCAGTGTTTTAATTTTCGTCAAAAAAATTTCATCTTTAAATAAAAATAGAATCCATCAAGAACACTAAAAACTAGTGGACGGGGGTTTTCTTCTTCCTCCCCGTCCTATTTTTCCGTTTTCTCTAGGGAAAAGAGCATAGTCTTTTCTCAACAAGAGCACTATAGTTTTTCAGATATTTTTGTTTTCTGGCAAAAAATTAGGTCTTTAAAAAGATAATCTCGACAAAATACTGTGAGAGTTAGGCTTATGCTTGACGAGAAGTGGTTTCCTGACAGTGTAGCAAAAGGAACGCAGATTACAGAAGAGGAATTGTTCAATTTGAAAGCAACCGAAAAAGTGGATAAAAAAGAATTCCTCCAGGCAATAGATCTCTGGTTGCAATTTCTAGACAAAAATTTGGAAAAGACTCTTCCTTGGACTTTGATTGGGATGATTTATCTCCACATGGGCAATCCCTTTAAAGCAGAGAAATTCCTCAAGAAACCAACGGAACAAGAACCAAGAAACCCAGTTCACTGGGATCATTTGGGATTCGCTTATTTCAATCAGGGACGAGTTCAGAAAGCCATTGATCACTACCAAAAAGCTCTGGGACTAGATTATAAGCGGAAGGAAACCCTCAACCGCTTAAGCTACAGCTACTATGCCTTGGATAAATTAGAGGAAGCGAAGAATGGGTTCTACGAAGTGCTGGAGTTTGATGGAAAAAACACTTTTGCTTTGTACCACTTAGGATTGATTTACCAATCATTGGAGGTTTACCCAAAAGCCATCCTGTTCTATTCAGAAACAGTTGCACTTGACCTTGACCACAAGGAAGCCTGGAAAAACTTGGGGGATTGCTACGAGAAAACCAGGAATCCACAGAAAGCAGAAGAGTGCTACGAGAAAGTCTAAAAGAAATGTAGGAAGCGAGAAAGAATCAGATTTTGAATTGAAAGATAATACCTTTTTTTATTAAATCTTGTTCTAATTTTTTCTTCTTCTCATCATAATCCTTAGAGATAATTTCAAACTTGGAATGATGAGAACTAATTCCTTGCTTTTCCTTTATTAATTCCTTTAACTCTGTAAATCGCTTAACAATTGTTTCTTGATGTTCTGCTAATTGATTCTCTTCTAACATTTTTAAGAGATTGTCGTAGGCTATACTATCAAAACCCATTATATTAAGTAGATTAACATTTAGATCAAATCTCCATTTGGAATCCTTTTCACCTTTTAAGGCTTCCAGTGCATTATCGATCGTTTTATTCTCATCTTTTGTTGAACCTTGGTCAAGAATAAATGAAGTATAAGCACGAATTGATAGGTCAGTATCAGTGTCTCTTATAGTAATCAATGCATCAAGTATTTCAGTATTAAATTGGTTTAATTCAACCATTAATTGATTTCCATTTTGCTTTTTTCTTAAATGAGCTAAATTTTTCTCAATTAATCTTTTAACAGTACTTAATGCGTGAATACTTCCTCTCCTTACATATCGATCAATATCATTTAGCAAAAACAATAGACTTGGAATTGCCATATTGGTTATAGGAATGAATTTATCTGGGTCAGTTGATGGAGTATGAACTTCTTTCGTTAAATCTTTATCCTTCATTGATATAACAAAAATCTTACCATCTCTTATGTGCGTTGCAATAGCGTATTTCTGACTATGAAATATCGCGCGAATTCTCAGCGTTAATTCTTCATTGTACAATTCTTGTTATCGCTCCAATTCCAATATATGATAAGATTGGGTATTATTTTTATAGTATTGATTTTACTTTTCATGTTCTTTCTCTAATTTACTTCTTCTTTTTAGCTCTCTTTCTATAGATTCTTTGATCTGTTTCATCCAATTATCATCTGAGTATTTTGCGTAAGTTATGTCTTTAGCTCTCTCAGACTCTACAACATAATTCGGAATATCACACTCATCTAATTTAATGGGCAGAAAATACAATGCATCAGGATGTCTACTCAGAAGTGTATCTAATCCAATAGCTACTTCTCGATGAAATAAACTATCTAATCTTTTTTGAGCATTTGATGAAAAACATGGAATAAAGAAATCGCTTTTTTTAATTCTCTCATCATTTGCTGGTTTAAATTTCTCACCAATATATTTTTTTGCAAGAAACATAAATACATCAGCATAGTTGTTTCTAGTTAATTTTTTATAAATCTCGTTTAATTTATCTTTATCTTCATTTACTCCTGCAAGAAAAATTGTAGGAATATACTTTTCAGATTCTTCTTTCCGCATTTGTTGTTCAACTCCAGATAGTTCTGTTGTAGCTAACAAACTTTGCGCTGCAACTAATAAATCAGCTTTTATGTTATCATTTTTAGGATCAGATAATACCTCATCCAAAACCTTTCTGTCAATCGGATAGGCTATTTTAGCTATTGTCTGGGCTGATTCAAGTCGAACTTTTTCATTTGGATCATTAAGTAAAAAGTTGATTATTTTACTACCAGCTTGTGTATTCTCAGGTCCACTTTCACCAATTTTCTTCAATGTTTTAATTTTATTTGTTGGAGTCATATCATCTATTGAATGCAGTAATTCATTTACTTCAGGACTTACCAAATAAGATGTTTTTACAATTTCCTTCTTTTGTTTTAGCTCTTTTTGTAAAATAGAAAACATACTTTTTTGTCTCTTATCCATTAATGAATTGCTAAACAACTTATCTAACAATTGATACCAATGAGAATCTAATCCTTCTATTCGTGCTAAAGCTATAAGTAACTCGAATTTCCGTTTCTGATCTTCTTCTTTCTCGTATATTTCTTTGGTAAGTTTCAAAGCTTTTAAAGAACCAATTCTACTGTAAACATCGATTACTTCATATATGATTTCTTCATCATTTCGGTATATTTCATCAACTAATTCGTCTTCAAACCTAATGTCGCTTATAATAAGTGTGTATCGATTAACTTGTATGTTTTCCTTCGTTTTATTTATAGTTTCAATAGTTTTTGTTAGTGAATTGCGAAACCAGGTAAATGGATGGAATTTCCTTTCTTCTTCTAATTTTTCCATATTTATTGGTATGAGTATCTCAGGTTTGATTGCTAATTTATTGAAAACAATTAAGAGATAAAGAATTTCTGCCAAATAATATTTAGTGAATTCCTCTTCTTCTGTTTCGTATAAAGAAATAATGGTCTCAATATTATCTAATAATGTTGAATCCTTAATACGCTCAGTAAAATATATTCGCTCAAGCATCCATGCAGATTTAAATCGAACTCTATAATCTTCATCTTTTAGTAATTCTATCAACATTTTACATATGGGTGTAATTTCTCTTTGCATGTGTCCTCGTATAGCAAAATGGTCTTTATGTTGATCTATTGTAAAAGTAGCTAATCGATTCTTTATCAAGTCTTTAATGACAATAATATCAGTTTCATCCATTTATTTTCTATTCCTTTTCTATTTGTTTGATCTTCTCTCTTATTGAATCTGAAATAAAATCTGCCAATGTTCGATACCAGTATTTAGGATACTTCTCTATAATCTCCCGTATCTGATCCTCCGCTTATCGTGGGATATTAGGCTTGTAGTAATCGTAATTCTCTTTCGACAGGCGAACAACAATTGGTGTTTCTCCTGCTAGCTTTTTTCTGGCATTCCAGATATACTTAACTGATTAATAAAGAATACATATTTACTTAAATATTTTTCAAAAAACAACTGAAAATAGTGCTCTTAAAATTGAAAAAAATCAATTTTCCCGCTTCTAAATGCATTTTTTTCAATTTTAAAGTCATATTATAGAAGTGTTTATATAATTCTCTTGTTATTATTAATATAAAAATGCTCAGGAGGAAATGAAGGAGATTAACAAAAAGAAATTCTTGATAATAGCAACAGCATTTTGGGAGTTTTCTGAAAAACTCTTAGCTGTTGTTATTATCATTTTGGAACTTATTATATTATTGAATAATTAGTCTTTTATTATTTTCCTTTTTCTATTATTTAATATTTAACCATAGATGTTGGATTAAAAATGGGTTGAGTGGAGACTAACCCAACCCACTATTCAAGTGATTCTAACTTTTAGTTTAAAATTTCTCTCTCAGAAAGTACTTTTAATGAAAGTATATAAAATCACCAGTTTTCGTGCAGAAATGCACGTAGTTTAGTAGTTAAAAAGTAAAGATGATTTTCCCAAGAAATGTTAAAATAACATGAGAAAGGAAGTTTAGTACTGGAAATTTGGTGGGAAGCTTTTGGCAGGACTTCTCGTAACTGTTTTAACACTAGGAGCTACCAAATTATTTGAAAAACACATAGAGTTACCCATTTTGTGGGATCTTGAGAAAAAACCCCTTCATTGAAGATAAATATATATTTAAATAAATTTACTTAATAATTAATGATTTAATCTCTTTGGTGGAGGGTAGTATCGAAACAAAATTAATTGAAAACTAGTTGTTAGGAGAATGCATTTCTGTTTGTTAAATAGCTGTTTTGACTATTTAGTCAAATAAAATGATCAAATAATTATAGCTAAAATTATTTGACATTCAATAAAGCAATGTAGCATTCTCAATAAAGAACGAGAATTATGAATTAATTAATTGGATTCTCTTAAAAATTATAAAAAGAAAATAGGTGAAAATTATTGTATGGAAATGAAAATACTCAAAATGAAAATAAGAATTTGGATGAGATTGAAAAAAAGAAAATAGAATATGCGAAACAAGCAGACACTTTCAAATTGACTCGACGTAGATATAATATTGTTTTTTATTCTCTAAGTATCTCGAGTATAATCGCTAGCGCAATTGTTTCTGTAACAGCTTTCACAGAAATTTTGTCTTCAATAGCTATTGGAATTATTGCATTAATAGCTTCTATTTTAACAAGTTTAATAACTTTCTTGGCTATGTCTGGGAAAATAACAAAATTAACTCATGCAATAAAAAGTATAAATAAATTACGCCGTTCATTAAAAGAAGTGAAATCCGTTGAAGATAAGGAATTTTCCAGAATTAAGAGAGAATACAATGAAATCGCATCTGAGTTTCCTGCATTACCTTTAAGTTTATCACGCAAATTAGAAGAAGATGATATTGTCTCTGGGTGTTTTATTGCTACAGCTGCTTATAGTAATCCACTTCACTATAAATTAGACATCATTCGTAACTGGAGAGATGTGCGTTTAGAAGCAACCGCTTTTGGAAGAGCATTTTCAATAATATATTACAAATTATCTCCCTTTTTGGCAAGAATAATATCAAAATCAAATCTATTACGTAGAATTGTTCGAGGATTCATAAATCCAATTGTACAACATATTAAGCGTCATAATCCAAATTGGACTAAAAAAAGTAAAGAACCAAATTAATGTATAAAATAAAAAGAAGAAATAATCTTTCTTCATTTTCAATTTTTTCTAAATTACTTCAGTAACCACTTCTTACTTGAGTAATCATAAAGCTCATGCAACGGAACGAATCGCCAAGTTCAATGCTTTTTCCTCCTATTAAAAATGGAAAAAATTAGATCTTTAAATATTTTTTACAGACAGGGATGAAGTGAAGTCCGATCTCATAGTAGGTAAGGAAATCACCATCAACCCCATTTCCTTTTCCTGAGCGAGGAGACCTGAACCCTCTCCCACTCAGTATTAATTTATAGGAACGAATGTGAAGAAACCATGACAATAGAAAGAGAACAAGAAAAAAACCACATATTTTTCATAAAGTCGAACCAACAAAAATGGTAGATCGAATATAAGTAGTGAGTGATAGAGTCAGTTACATCTACGGGGAAGAAGTATAGTACTCTTCCGACTAAAAAGACTTGAGGTAGAGGGAGATAAACTAAAGTAAATTTAATTTTGTTTTAGATTAAGTTTCCTAGCTAAAATCTAATTACTTTTACATTAAATTCATATATTACGACTATCTATAATATTTTGTAAAGTTGTAGGGATTCTAATATGAAATCAGATAAAGGGAATTTTCTCAAAGTATTCGTTAGTTCAACATTTAGTGATTTAAGAGATCTTAGATCTAAATTAATAGATAAGTTAAATGAATCATTAACTATTTCAGCAATGGAGATCTTTATTCCAAAAGGTTTAAGGTCACAAGAAATTATTGCATCAGAATTAGAATCAAGTGATATAATCTTATTTTTAATCTCTTCACATTATGGTACATTTATTGATACATGTTATTTAGAAAAAAAGTGCTTATCTAATTGTGGATTTAAGAAAGGTGAAAAAATATCTTATACACATTGTGAGTATAGATATTCTAAATCAATAGAACGAAAGCATTCCTCTTACAAAATTCTAGATGGTGGGTGGTTAAAAATCGAAGAAGATAAGAATCATCCTTCAAATTTGTTTCTAAAAGAGATAGAAGATTTAGAAAATTGTGCCTATATTGCTATTGATAATGCACAAAGAATTTTGCATGATCTTGCACATAATATTGTTGAATGGTATAATGAAAGTAAATTGACATTTGGGAGATTTTGTGGAAGAGCAAAAGAAATTAAGAAATTATTTAATAAAATTAACAACAATAGTTTAGTTGAATTGATTGGAGTTGGTGGTGTAGGGAAAACAACTGTATGTGAGATTATACTTCTAATATTTAATCTTCTAGGTAAGAAAATATATTATTTAGGACATGATGAGATACATTCTTCAGGAACTGGTTTTGATTATTTTAATAATGAAATTTTACAATATAGAACAAAAAGAATTACAATTAATGATATCATAAAATGTATTGGTTTGCCAGAATATTGCACTGATTTAGCAGCTAATGAAAAAAGAAATTTAATTGTTAATCATTTAGATAAAAATGCTGGTTCAATACTTTATATTGATAACATAAAAAAGAACAAACATCTATTTGACTTTATAAAAAAATGTAAAAGTAGATTAACTAGAAGTTGCATATTAATTTCATCAAAAACCGATTTTAATATAACATCTGAGCGTTTACAGATAGAAAATATACAAGAAGAAGAAGCTCAAAACGATCTACTTGATATTTTTTTTAATAAGTTAGGGTTTAGTAAAGATATTCCTTTTAATGTTAGGAATAAAATAAAACGATTGGCAGAAGGGCATCCTGTAGCAACTTATCTATTCGTTAGCAATTATAATAGAATAGATTTCAATATAATTCAAAGATTTAGAGAAAGTTGTAATTTCTCAAAAGACAGCGACGTTAAAGAATATCTTAATAGGGTAATTAGAGAAGGGCTCTTATCAAAAGAAGCATATTTGCTAAGTCAAGGATTATCATTGATTGAAGAAGAATTGGATTATGATTATATTTTTAGAGCATCAAAATCATTTTTTCCAGAATTAGCAAATAATGATATTGAAGATTTGTTTAATGAATTAATTGATGCTTTCTTAATGTCTAGAAATAATGGTAAATTACTTTGGAGTTTGAGTCAAATAAATGAAATCCTTCAAAATGATATTAAAGAATTAAATAAATTAGCAATAAATTATTATCAAATTCTAGAATTGGAGTCTTATCATGTAAATTTTGAGATTAAAAAAAATATACATTTACTTAGATTTGGTTCTTTATTGAATATTGCAGATAGATTTTTTGAAATTACTCCATTAACAACCACTCTTGAAGATTATCAAAATATAAGTACAATTCAAAATCTGATTGATTTAGGCGAAGAATTAGTTAAATTGGAAAATAGAGAACAGAAAGCAAAGGTTAATTTTATACTTGGTAATCTTTATTCAAAAATTACAGAAATGGGATTTAAAGGTGAAAGCTATTATTATAAAAAGGCATTAAAGAAATATACTCAATCATTAGAATATTATTCATTAAAAACTAATTATGCTCAAAATGCTATAATTAGAAACTCTATAGCAAATTCTTATAGGAAAATTGCAGAAATTGAGAATAGATCGAAGAATTGTAAGAAAGCACTTGATATTCTTAGAAAAGGAATTAATGATTTTCCAAAAAGTAAATATCTAGAGCAATATGCAATGTTCAGACTTAATATGGGTTCAACATTTCAAACTTTGGCAATTATTGAAGATAGAAAAATAAATTGTAGGAAAGCTATCAAAGCATTAGAAGAATCTTTAGCCTTTTATATAGCTAGTAAATCTCCTAATCAATTTGCAATGATACAGAATAATTTGGGTAATGCATATCAAACATTGGCAGAAGTTAATAATAGAGTTGTTTATAGTAAGAAAGCAATTTTGGCTTTCTCAAAATCATTGAAATATTATACAATAGAAAAACTACCTTTAGATTTTGCAATGACTAACAATAATATAGGGACTGCTTATCATATATTATTTGATATAAATCAAGAAGAGAAATATTATAAGCTAGCTTTAAAAGCTTATAAGAATGCGTTGAAAATATGGAAAAAGAATAGATTTCCTTTACATTATGCTCAAGTGCAAGGTAATTTATCTTCACTATATTCAAGTTACATGAGTTTAGATGATAATTTAGATGTCTGTAAATTAGCAAGAGATTCAGCTTTGCAATCAATAAAAATTTTTACAAAAGAAAATAGTTTATACAAATATTCTCAACAAAAGTTGAATCTTGGAAAAGCATATTTAAATTTATCATCTCATGTGAGAACTAAAGAGAATTTAATGAGTGCAAAAAAAGCTTTGGATGAAGCATTACAATTTTTCACTGAAGAAAATTATCCATTACTTTTTGGAAATTTAAGAATTATACTTGGTAGTTATTATAGAGAATTAGCAAAATTAGAAGAAAATGAAATGAGATTTAATGATGCCATAAGCGAGTATAATTATGCATTAAGAATATTTACAAAAGAAGAATATCCCATTCAATTTGTAAAAATAAACTTAAATCTGGGAAATGTGTATGCTGCATTAGCAAGATTCAAAAATACTGTAAAATACTGCTTAAAAGCTAAAGAATGTTTAACTATGGCAAAACATGTAATTGGAGAAGATTACCCAAAATTACTTCAAATCATATTAGATAGTATAAAAAATATTACTGTTAATTGTAATAAAATGGAATCAAAATAATAAAGGAAGGAATATAGTAATCATGCGACTAAGAGGACTCCTAGTAGAGGGATATAGACGAAAGTAAATATTTCTATATTGATATATAGTATAATGTTGATATTACTTACAACTTAAGTGTGTTATTACCAGATGGAGAAGAATTCTATGATATTTTTATTGGAACTAGTATAAATCCTGAGACAAACGATCCAGATAGTGATGGCATTCCAAACTACTTAGATAGTGATTCAGATGATAATGGATTTGAAGATGCTTTTCATCACTTTTGTATACAATAATTAATTTATTCCATCCATTCCAAGAAAGGTTTTTTTTCATTTTCATTTATTTTTTTTGTAGTTACAATTTTTTTTCTTAATTCATTAATGAAGCTTTTTGAATTCTCAAATTTCTTTATGTTTTGAATAATTTCCCTAATTATTGTTCCTATATAATCTTCCTCATAACCCCATTCTTTATATTCATCAATAAAATTCTCTGATTTTCCTGAATAATTCAAATCATAGCCATTAACAAAACAGAGAGTATACCTATGCTCATATATTTTCCATTTATTTTGATATAAAGGATTCCTAAATACTTCTGAATGGCTACCAAAATCATAAACCGAATCAACTCTATCTTCAGATAGAAAATGATTTTTATTATTTGAAATATTTACCTTAAGTTTATGAGAGATAAATTGAAAACGATTAATATTTTCACTTAATATTCTGTAGAGATACTTGTGAACTCCTCCCTTTTTTTTATTTGATTTTATTATATCTATTGTTTCTTCTTCCCAATTTACAATAGTTGTTAACAAATTAACTATTGGCATATGTGTATTTGCGATTCCAATTAATCTTGAAAGAGAATTCAAAGCAAAAAACTCAGAATAATATTTCGCCTGTCTACTAGCAATTATGAAATAATTCCTTGCATTAAATCTATAATTTAGAAACCAATAGATTGATCTTTCAAGGCTTATTAAACATTCAGCAAGTAATGCCTGTATAATTCCCATTGTATCATTACTTATTTTTATTTCAATTGGAAAACTATCTTTTATTTTATTTAGAGTTTTATAATATTCTTGGGGATTGACTTTTCCAATAAGATGTTTTTTATTGAGATTCTTTAACATAAATAATGAATCAGGAAAATGTAATTTCTTATTCATGCTATAACCATAAAAACTCTTAAAAAAAAGTTCCTTAAAGTTAAACTTACTATTGAAAGTCGTTTTATTATAAACCTCTATTAATTTTTTTATACTGATATACAATGAATAATCACCATACAATAATAGTTGTTTCTTCTTAATTTAATAATGATGTGTGACTTTTTGATTTCTACATATAGAATCGATATTGTGTTTCGAGCTTTTTAATGACTTTACTACGAGCTTCAGACATAATATCACTAACTCATTCAGATTATAAAAGAGTAACAGGTTTACGTGTATAATATTTAATATTATTCCAATCTAATCTTGATAAAGACAATATTTCTGTGACGTTTTGTTTTTTATCTGTGTCAAAAGTGAAACAGTTAAATTCTAATGGCATTGGAACCATTGGACCTGGATAAGTTCCTAGAACTGGAATGAAACCAGTTGTATATAAAAAGTTAGAACCATTTTTATCATTTGAAACAAACAATGTTCCTCTTATTACTGGATATTTTCCTTCTCTATAAAATCTAAATTGAGTTCTATTATATATTGTTTTCATACTCCCTATATTTATGATATTTCAAATTCAAAGAGAATTTTCTTGAAATTTTCAAAAGTATCATTTCTTGGTGTATCTATATTAGTCTGATTTCTCTGGGCTGAAAGAACAAAAGGATGTTTATATAAAATAGCTCTCTTTCATACTTCATTTAGATTTCTTATCACTTCGATAAAGTGTTGATACACAAATCATCCCAAAAACCATTAATAATGTAATTATAGGTGTAGGATAACCAGAAATAACAGTACGAATACCAAGCCTACTAGTGTTTGCAGGAGTAACGTGGGTGTTTTGGTATATCTTCCAATTAAGGTTAACAGCATCAATCTGGGGGTTAACAGCAACAGAAAGAGCGGAGAGCTTCCTAGAAATAATAGGGATGAATGTTGATTCGAAAATAGGGGAAAGGGTGATAAAAGCCTTCATCAGTGCTGATTTAGGAATGGGGCAGGTAAGCAGGCGTATGCTAGTAAGACCAATGTGCACAGTAA
>Ga0114923_10000988_pt1 | contig 20165 bp, 21 predicted proteins | sample SumtaG_FD_89578 | JGI IMG/M metagenome (GOLD analysis project Ga0114923, IMG submission 89578) | Deep subsurface microbial communities from Indian Ocean to uncover new lineages of life (NeLLi) - Sumatra_00157 metaG | ecosystem: Environmental > Aquatic > Marine > Oceanic > Sediment | place: near...
CACGATTGTTACCAACCGTGCGGTGCGCTCTTACCGCACCATTTCAACCTTACCGGAAGACGGTTTCCCGTCCTCTTAGGCGGTGTATTTTCTGTGGCACTTTCCGTAAACTTGCGTTTCCCAGTCGTTAACTGGCACCCTGCCCTATGAAGCTCGGACTTTCCTCCGGGTCAGAAAGGGGGTCAGGTATCGACAACGGACAACTAAGTTGTCCGTTGTCGATACCTGACCCCCTTTCTGACCCAGCGATTGTCTAGCTGACTCATGCTAAATATAGCAGATTTTAAACAGAAATGGGAATGGAAAATAATTTACTACAATTTACCAGGGAATAATACCCGGTTAATGTTTTTCTGTGGTGGTGAATTACTCCAAACTATATTATCACCATTGACTTTTAGTCCGTATTCTCTCTCACTTCCATGTGCATTTTTTTGATCTTTCCTATTATTTGGACATGGTACTTTAAAACGGTTACATTCTGGAGTGCCGAAAAACGTGTCACTAAATATCCTGCCCTTCGTGCCATCCTTATTTACTTTTCTTATCCATATCTTTTTAATATTATCCTTTTCTGGAACCAATATTTCTGCGCTTGAAAACATCTCAAAAACCTCTTTTAAATTTGTTATTAGTATGAGGTCCTTTCAGTTCCGTGGGCGGCGTTATCTTTATTGTCCTTATTTTTCCTTCGCCCAAACCTGTAGAGAGCCTGTTTGATACCTTTTGATTTGCTACAAAAGCGACTGCCCGGCTAAAATTAGCTGAAATGTTCGTTAAATATTCCCGATATTCGCCTCACATTTCAGCCAATTTTATCTCGAACATCCGCTTTTTCGCTTAAACCAAAAGGTATCAAACAGGCTCTCGAAGTATACACTATAATCTAAATCTTACAAGAAAATAGCATATCTCCTATATGAAGATAGCAGATAAAATGGAATTCTCAAGCCGATTTTGATGATATTCTCATTCTGAGCATAGCGAAGGTTGACAGATCTAGCTTGTATTTACCTTGAAAATTTAACTTGCAATATTAAATTTTCAAGGTAAACTATAAATATGAAAAGAACTTCATTTATCCATAAAATCGACGCTGCTTTTGCGGTACACCCAATAACGGCCATTTTAGGCCCCAGACAATGCGGCAAAACCACCTTAGCTAATATGTATTCGCAATCGCGCGCTGCTGCCCATTTTGATTTGGAAGATTCTAGAGATCTAGCGATGCTCGATAATCCATTGCTAGCTTTAGAGGAATTAACCGGATTAATTATCATCGATGAAATCCAAAGAAGACCTGAATTATTCCCTACCTTGCGCGTATTAGTTGATAAAAAAGGCCGGCAACAAAAATATTTAATTTTAGGCAGTGCTTCGCGCGATTTAATTAAGCAATCATCAGAAACTTTAACCGGAAGAATTGAATATATCGAATTAACGCCTTTTTCATATACTGAGGTTGGTGATATACGTAAACTTTGGTTACGCGGAGGATTTCCCAGATCTTATTTAGCAAACAATGATATCGAAAGCATGCAATGGCGCAAAGCCTACATCAGCACCTTCTTAGAAAGAGACATTCCTAATCTTGGGTTTAATATTCCACCACAAACTTTACGAAGATTCTGGATGATGCTGGTGCATTATCACGGAAACATTTTTAATGCTTCGGAAATTGGCCGATCTTTAGGAATTGCCAATACCTCTATTAGAAATTATTTAGACATACTGTCTGGAACATTTATGATGAGAGAGTTACACCCATGGATAATTAACATTAAAAAACGCCAAGTTAAATCACCCAAAATATATTTTCGCGATACTGGAATTCTTAATGCTTTACTTGGTATAGAAAATTTTGAAGATTTAAGAATACATCCAAAATTAGGTTCATTGTGGGAAGGTTTAGCCTTGGAAGAAATAATTCGTTTTCATGGGGCTTCCGAAAATGATTGTTATTTTTGGGCTACACATAGTGGTGCTGAATTAGATTTATTGATTGTGCAAGGCTCGAAAAAATTAGGTTTTGAATTCAAATATACCGATAACCCAAAACTTACTAAATCTATGCAAATTGCTATGCGAGATTTAGATTTAACCAGCCTGACCGTAATTTTTCCTAACAAAACTAATTTCCCTTTAACAGAAAAAATACGCGCGATTGGATTAGAAGAATATTTAAAACAGTCAGATTAAAAAATTTAATATTTCCGTAGGAAAAATCTGGCTAAGATGCTCGGTGGATAACATCTCGGCACAATCACCATAATCGCACTGGCCATCAAAATCCATGACAATCACCTTATCACAAAAAGCGCGTAAAAGATGAATATCATGCAAAACCATAATGACGGTTTTGTGTTGCTCGTGCGCCTTTTTACGCAACAACGACAAAGTACGAATTTTCTGCGGCAAATCTAAATGATTGGTCGGCTCATCTAACAAATAGATATCTGGCTCTTGCGTCAATAATGTAGCAAGCGCCAACCGCCGCTTTTCACCGCCGGACAAAGTAATTACCGAACGATGGATAAAATCGGTTAAATGTGTCAAAGCCAATGCTCGATTGGTTAATTCAATATCTTCGCATAATTCACCAAACCAATTTTTAGAATAAGGATAACGACCAATCATTGCGGTTTCAAAAACCGTACTCGGAAAAGAAAATTCGGTGTCTTGTGCAAGTAAACCAATTTTCTGCGCGCGTTTTTTGATATTAATTTTTTTAAGGTTAACTTCATCTAATAAAACTTTACCATTATCTGGCGCGCGTAACCCTGCAAGTGTATGCAATAAAGTGGTTTTACCAACTCCATTTGCACCTAAAATTCCCCAAACTTCGCCTGGCTTAAATGCAAGATTAAATTGATCTACAACTTTTTGCTTACCAATCGTGATTGTTAAATTTCGCGCACGCAGCATTATTTTTTACTCCCACGTCGCAACAAAAACAAAAAACACGGAACACCAATGATCGCAGTTACCACACCAACTGGCAATTGAATTGGCGACATTAAACTTCGCGATAAAGTATCCGCTAAAGTTAATAAAATTCCGCCCAACAAAACCGAACCTGGCAAAATAAAACGATGGTCGTTATTACCAAATTGACGCAACATGTGTGGCACAATCAATCCAACAAAACCAATACAACCGGCAATACTTACCGCGCACGCGGTTAACAACGAAGTAATTAAATATAATAACCAACTTAAACGCTGCGTATTAAGACCTAAACTTTTTGCGGTAATTTCACCGCGCGCTAAAATATTTAATGGTTTTGCAAAAAATAAACTGATTAACAAACCGAAAATTAAAATTAATAAATGCCAAATAGAAAACTTTGCATAACTTAAATCTCCCATCAACCAAAATAACATGCCGCGCAAATTATGTTGCGGGCTTACGCTTAAAATAAAACTAATTATCGCAGCCCAACCGGTTGCAATCACCACACCAGTTAATAACAAACGCATCGAAGAAAAATTGCGCGAGCGCGCCAAACCCATCACCAAAAACATCGAAAACAAACTTCCGACAAACGCCCAAAGACCAAGAAAACTCGTAGAAATTCCAAGCATCATCACCAACAAACTTGCGACCGCAGCACCACCGGAAACACCAAGCACATAAGGATCCGCCAATGGATTGCGTAATAAAACTTGCATTAAAGCACCAGATAACGCCAATAATCCGCCAACAATAAAAGCCGTTAAAACGCGCGGCGCACGAATTTGCATAACAATTTCGTGCTGCACCGAATCGGTTTTGCTAAAAATCGCATGGATTAATTGCGGAAAATGTATCGTGACACTGCCAAAACTAATACCAATACCTAAACTTATAATGCTTAATAAAACCAGTACAATTAAGATTGGCGATATTTGATAGAAATGTAGTTTGTTCGTATTTAACATATTATAAAATTGTCATCCCTCGGTCAAGCCGCGGGATGACGGAAAAAGAAATAAATTTTAAGGACAGCCTAACTGATGATATTCCTTCCATAGCATCCTACGATGTACTTCAATTCGATGTTTGGTCCAACCGCGATGATGATGTCGATTCATCGTGCCAATATCATGTCGCAAAGCCATACATTGCGCATCATGCGGCATCGAACCACCACCGCCATTAATCACAACTTCCTTACAACCCACCAGCAACAAAGCCAATATTGCCAAACCGCAGGCTTGAATAATTTTCTTCCACATAATTTACCTCCTCTAAAGTAAGCCTACTAAGAATACACCAAAATCCTACGACCTTCATTTGTTTTTCACGATATTTTAAAACACGGTGCGCCGCAGATGAGTCCATTTGCAAACTCTTGAGAGGCAAGGATGACTCGAAAGAAGCCACACATGGATGTGCCAGCTGATTTACCACAACTTGTTGTGGTAAATCAGCTGGAGCGCGTTTGCAAATGGACTCGTCGATAGGCGCACGAAAATGTTTTAAAATATCGCAAAAACCATCTGCATTTAACAATTCCACCAATTTGAGCTATAATCCAATCGAGGATATGATTATGACAACATGGAACCCAAAAAAAGACCCGTTCGCAGATCGCGAACAAGACAAATACGAACATCCAATTCCATCACGCGAATTAATTCTTGAATTTATCACCAAACGCAAAGCCGCATTTTCACGCAAACAACTTATGGTACACTTTGGCTTGCAAACTGAATTTGAAAAAGAAGCATTTCGTCGTAGATTACGCGCGATGGTTCGCGATGGCCAATTAATTAAAAATCGCAATGCAAAATATGCATTAATTAAAACTACTGAATTAATTCACGGGCGTGTTTTAGGGCACAAAGAAGGAATTGGTTTTGTGCGCCCTGAAGATGGCACCAAAGATATTTTTTTGCCAAAACATGAGATGCGTAAAGTTTTCGACGGTGATCTGGTAAACATTCGCGTTGTTGGCATGGACAAACGTAACCGCCGCGAAGGCATGATCGTTGAAATCTTAGAACGCAAACATCAACAAATCGTCGGTAAATTTTTTATTGAAAGTGATATTGGTTTTGTTGAGCCAGATAATCAAAGAATTTCGCAAGATATTATTATTCCGCCGGAAAACCAATTGGATGCCAAAGTTAATCAAATCGTCATTGCAGAAATTGTTACACCGCCAACTAAGCGCGCTTATGCGATTGGTAAAATTACCGAAATTCTTGGCGATTATATGGCGGAAGGCTTAGAAACTGAAGTTGCAATCCGCGCGTTTGATTTACCTTGCAAATGGCCGCAAGAATTACAAGATGACGTTAAAAAATTACCACAAGAAGTTTTACCAGAAGATTTAAAAGGTCGCGCGGATTTACGCGATTTACCTTTAGTCACGATTGATGGTGAAGACGCTAAAGACTTTGATGATGCAATTTATTGCGAAAAAAAACCTAAAGGTGATTGGCATTTAATTGTGGCAATTGCGGACGTTAGTCATTACGTAAAACCAAATACCAATTTAGATAAAGAAGCGCAAAACCGCGGCAATTCCGTATATTTTACCGGCCGAGTTTTACCGATGTTGCCACGCGCTTTATCCAATGGTTTATGTTCATTAAAACCAAACGTTGATCGTTTGTGTGTTGCATGCGACATGGCAATTTCTCCTAGCGGCAAAATTACCCGTTATCGTTTTGTGCCGGCCATTATGCATTCGCATGCAAGATTAACTTATAACAAAGTTGCAAAAATGCTTGGCAAGGATAAAAAATTAATCAAACAATATTCGTCCGTGTGGCCACATTTACAAGACGCACATGAGCTTTATAAATTATTATTTAAAGTTCGTCACGCACGCGGCGCATTGGATTTTGAAATGCCGGAAATAAAAGTTGAGTTTGGTGAGAAACGCAAAATAAAACGTTTATATCCAGTGGTACGTAATGATGCGCACCGCATCATTGAAGAATTTATGTTATGCGCCAATACCAGTGCGGCAAAATTTTTATTAAAAAATAAATGCGGTGCATTATTCCGTGTGCATGATGGGCCAGACGCGACTAAATTTGCCGAACTAAAAGAATCTTTAAAAGAATTAGGTTTGTCATTAGGCGGCGGTGATTTGCCGGTACCGATTAATTATGCAAAATTAATTGATAAAATTCAAGCTAGACCTGATGCACATTTAATTCAAACAATTTTATTACGTTCGTTAACTCAAGCATTTTATTCACCAGACAACGACGGACATTTCGGTTTGGCTTATGACGAATACGCGCATTTTACTTCGCCAATCCGACGTTATCCTGACTTAATCGTACATCGCGCAATTTGTGCCGCGCTCGATAAAGCACATAAACCTAAAAGTTTGCCCGATTATAAAAAATTACAAACCATTGGCGAACATTGTTCCATGGCTGAAAGACGCGCGGATGATGCAACTCGAGAGGCGCTTGATTGGTTGAAATGCGAATATATGATGGACAAACTTGGTGAAACATTTGATGGAATTATTAGCGGCGTAACTGGATTTGGGATTTTTGTTGAATTAAAAAATATTTTTGTCGAAGGATTAATTCACATAACCGCATTAGAAGATGATTATTATTATTTTGATCAAGTGCGCCATCAATTAATTGGCGAACGATCTGGTAAAGCTTATCGATTAGGAGACACATTAAAAATTAAAGTTGCGCGTGTAAGTTTAGAAGATAAGCAAATTGATTTTGTGAATATCGAGTAATGACTATCGGGGTAAGTAATAATGGGGTCAGGGCTTGAGTTTTAAGCTCTGGCTTGATGAATAAAAGTAGCGGGATAAATTTTAGGGTTATAAGCCAAAGTGTAAAACTCAAGCCCTGACCCCGCTACGGAGGAAACAAAATGTTAACCGAACTAAGTTCAGCATTACAAAACATAATCGCATCAATTCAACATAATTATATATTTGTCTTAAAATTAATTGGTGTTTTATGGGCAATTCAAATTATTAATTTTGTTTTAGGTTATCGGCTAAATTTTTTAGGGATTTATCCGCGCAATATTTTTGGTTTACCCGGAATTGTTTGTTCGCCATTTTTGCATGGCAACTTTAATCATTTATTTTTTAATTCCATTCCATTATTTGTTTTAATTAATTTGGCATTATTTAATGGGCGATTTGAATTTTATTGTATTTCGATAATTATAATTTTAATCAGTGGCGTCGCATTGTGGTTATTTGGCCGCAAAGCAATTCACATTGGATCAAGTACTTTAATTATGGGATATTTTGGATATTTGTTAATTAACGCCTATCACCAACCAACTATGGTAACCGTATTGTTAGCCCTCGTGTGTATTTATTATTTCGGTGGATTATTTTTGGCATTATTTCCCGGGAAAAAAGGTATTTCTTGGGAAGGTCACGTATTTGGCTTCGTGGCTGGAATTGCCGCTGCATTTCTGTGCCCGATAATATAGTATCAACGGATCAAATGCTCGATAAAAGTGAACAACGCCATAAGACCACCAAGAATAGTTATGATTGCCACCGTATGACGATTAATCATCCTGTTCATTTCGGCTTTCATTTCAATTGTTTCTTTTTCAATTTGATGTGTTCGCTCTGCAAATTCTTTAATTACTGTTTCGATCATTTTATCCACCTCACCCTTAGCATACACATTTTGTGACAAGGCCTCAGCCAACGACTCAGCATGAATTTCACCATGTGTCACGCCCCCATTTGTCAACATTTTAACATACTTTAACGTATCAAAAACCAATTTTCTCACTATTTCTGTGCCTTATAATTATTATAAAGGCATATTATCATTTTTTATTCTTAAATTTCTGCGAATTTCCTGTTATTTTTTGGTAAAACTTTTCCCTTGAGAAATAATTTTTTGTTGAAACAAGCATTGGGTTAAAGATTGCAGAAACGGGTTTGCTCTGTAATTATTTTGCAAAGCAAAATAATTACAGAGTTTCCTGCGTTTCTCACGTTTTTGCCGTCGCAGACAAGCTACATCCTGTATCTTTCTCTGCTCAATCGCGCATCCTTGCGCGATTGACGGCAAAAACGCTGCGATACTTGGCTGCACCCTAAGATCTGCAATCTTTAACCCAACGCTAATCAGCATCAACAAAAAATTATTTGTTATAACTTTCGCATCTTGAGGTATAATTGGTATAGCTATGAACACACACATTAACCTCAAAAAAGCCACGATTTTTGGCCTTGGCGCTGCGTTATCTTTTAGCATTATGGCGTTATTCGTCAAATTTGCCGCGCCGCATACCAACAATAACGTGATAATTTTTTTTCGTTTCGGAGTTAGTTTTTTCTATATTGCAATAATATTAATATTTAAAACATTGCTGCGTAATACTAAATTTCCGATAAAAACTAAACATTTTAAATTGCATCTCTTTCGCGCATTTGCTTCGATGGCAGCAATGCTATTATTTTATTATTCACTTGCGCATATTAATTTAATCGATGCAAATTTATTGGTAATGACCAGCCCTTTATTTGTTCCTATTTTTGCTGTATTTTTCTTTCACGAAAAAACTAATTGGAAAAGTATATTAGCAATAATTATTGCATTTATTGGAATCGCTTGTGTGATCAAGCCAGGACATGAATTATTTAATCCGGTATCTTTAATTGCATTATTGTCAGGTATTTCTGTGGCAATAATAATATTAACTGTGCGAGTTCTAAGCATTTATGATCACCCGCATACCTGTATGTTTTATTATTTTTCCTTAGCCTTTTTAATGAGCGGCATTATATCAATTTTTCATTGGCAAACGCCTGATTTGCATACGGTAATCTTATTATTAATAGTAGGTGTTTTCGGAACATCTTATCAGGAATTTTTAATCCGTGCATCACAACACGCCCAAGCACGAATCGTTTCCACTTTATTATACACCAGTGTAATTTTCAGTGGATTATTAGGCTGGCAAATATGGGGAGAAATTCCCGATCTGCTTTCCTGGATCGGAATTATTTTAGTCTGCACTGGTAGTATTTTTACTATATTTTTTGCGAAAGAATGATTGCAGATTATTAGACTGGCAAATGTAGCAAAATCCTAGCTTGCTTAACTGGATCACTTTTTGCTCTGGTGTTATTATTTTCATGTTTCTCTTGCGGTTTAAGAAAAATATAACGGTTCAACATAGACTTAAACGTCACCGAATTTCGATCAAAAATAAATGGAAAAATTTTACGTATAAAAATCTCAGGCGGCATATGTGTGCCACACATTGTAAAACCATTATCTGGGCATGATTTAAGACATATCATTTGCCTAAATTTTTTAGAGACGTTTACCAAATTCAAAAAAAGTCTGTATCTAAGAATATTCTCTATTGTCTGTTTGTATTTATAAGCTTTTGTTTCAGAGTCCGGTTGCCATTCCTTTAGCCCTGAAATCATACATAAATTTTTATGGTTTTTAACTAACTTATCCGGAGAGCTATCTTTTGTTATCCTATTTAATTTCTCACCAATTTTCTCCCCATCAACTAAAACATTTTTTAATTCGATAGATCGCGTTGAAGTTTTTAACGTACTAAACCATGTGGAAATAAAACCACCATTATCTTGCATATTATTCAGTTTAATTGTTTGTAATTTAGGTAAATGGCGCTTCAAATAAGGGCTCCATACTCTGTCAAAATGAATAATTTTACTATTTTCCATATTAATTACTCTTATATCTTTAACTTTTGTGTGAATCTTATGTTCGACGATGATATTTTTGTAATTAATTATTTTTAATTTTTCACATTGCAATTTTGCAAATTCTTCACATTTCTGGTCAAGCATATCTAACATCTCTTGTTCTGAATTATCCTCATAACAACGATATTCCCTGCTCTTTTTTTCCTTCGCCTGTTTTAAGGCCACAGCATTAATCTCGGCAATAACATCTTTTGGAAAATCTTTATTAAGCTCAAATTCAAATTTACCGGACGTGCGGTAATATTTGAGACAATATTGTTTAAGGTTTTCAGATATTTGATGATAATCAAGGCACAATTCTATCTTTTCATAATCGAAGTCCGACCCACCAATACACTTAAATATTTTATCTAGAAAACCATGAGGAATGGTTCGATTTGACAAATCTAGTATTGTTGTTTCATCAGGTAGATTTTCTATAAATTCAATTGCCTGATTATAACCATTCATTATATTAATGATCTTGCTAAGATCATCATAATAACCAAATTCCGAAGATGTTACTGTAAGTTTTAACTTTAAATCCTTGCGTCGTAAACACGCTGACAAAAAATGATCGGAATAAAGTTGCAGACCCTTGTGTCTCTTGGTTATATCATGTGCCAATGTTAAAGTTACGTCTTGAAGACATTGATTGTGAAGAATGGCAAATGTTAAACAATCGCCCTTTACATAATATGGAACATAATCCCTCATCGAATACATGGTATAACAAATAGCGTTTTTTTCACCGGAAAAATTTACTTTTTCTATAGGGCTCTCATGTTTTAATAATGCGTGAAAAAAATTATTAATTGCTTCCTCGCCAATTGGATTACCTGCAAAATTAACTTCTTCTAGATTATTATGCCTTGCAATAATTGGCGTGAGTTTTTCCAAATCTCCTTTAGAAAAATTATTATTAGATAAATCTAAACATTTTATATTTGGATTTTTCATTAAGCATCCAATGATACCTTGAACATTTTTGCCAGATAAATTTTTGCCAGATAAAGAAAGTTCGTTTTCAATTATTTTATACATAAAAAGCCTTCTATTTTAATTCCCATAATCATATTTTAGCTCATCAACCTTAAGGAAAGCTTAAGGATGCAAAAAAATGTGCAAAGAAAAAGGAAAAAGTGCCGAGGAAAAAGTGCCGCGTCTTTATTTATTACAAAGCAACCATATGATTATTAAGGGTTTTTACAGGTGCCGCGTCTTTACTTATTACAAGCAAAACATCATAGCAAAATTCTATTTTTTAGACTTTATGCCTCAAACACGCTATAATTCTACCCTCACTGGGAGCGCCTGATTGCCGAGGCTGAGAGAGCTTAGCTTAATCCCTGGAACCTGAATAAGTTAAAACTTACGGAGGAAAGTGAACCATGCCTAATTTATTTGAAGATTTGTCTCTAATCAAAGAACAACGTCCGATCGTCCACAATATCACAAATTATGTCGTGATGGATTTAACCGCCAATGCGTTACTCGCAATTTCTGCATCCCCCATTATGGCGCACGCCTTGGAAGAAATCGAAGATATTATTCCATTGGCTAAAAGCGTGGTAATTAATATCGGAACGTTAGATAATCATTGGATTACCTGCATGCATCAAGCAATTAAAGTTGCCAATAAATTAAATGTTCCGGTAATTTTAGATCCGGTTGGCGCGGGCGCTACTAAATTTCGTACTGATACGATTTTAACTTTTTTACAAGAAAATCAAATCAGCGTATTGCGCGGTAACGCTGCAGAAATTATGGCTTTAGCACGAGTTAACATTCAAAGTAAAGGGGTTGATAGCCAATATGGATCTCACGCCGCAATTGAAGCCTGTCCATTTTTAGTTAATAAATACAAATGTGTTGTTGTAGTAAGCGGCGCAACCGACACAATCCAAGCAAATAATGATATTGCCTATGTTAAAAACGGTCACGCGATGATGACCAATGTTACTGGAATGGGTTGTACAGCTTCGGCAATTATTGGCGCGTTTTGCGCAGTAAATCAAGATTATTTTACCGCGTCAATTAACGCGATGGCCGCTATGGGAATTGCCGGCGAATTAGCCGCCGCACAAAGCGAAGGGCCAGCAAGCTTACGCGTGAATTTTATTGATCAATTATATTTATTAAACGAAGAAAATATTCAAAGAGCAAAAATTGAAATTAAATCCTAACATAAAATTTTATTTGGTAATTGGCACAGAAAATTGCGCGCATCATTCGTTAATTGATATTATTAAAATGGGAATTACGCATGGTGTTAACATCGTGCAACTTCGTGAAAAAAATGCATCGACTGAAGAAGTTGTGCGAATTGGCAAAAAAATTCAACCACTTTTACGTAGACATAATGTTCCATTAATTATTAATGATAATTTGAGAGCCGCAAAAATTTCAGATGCTGATGGTGTGCATGTTGGACAACATGATACCGCATATCAAATCGCACGCAAATATCTAGGGCCAAATAAAATTATTGGCTTAAGCATTGAAAATGCTGCACAAGCTGCGGCAATAAAAAAATATTCTGACTTAGATTACATTGGCATTGGCCCGATTTTTTCTACTAATACTAAAAAAGATGCGGCTAAACCTTTAGGTATTGCCAGATTGAAAAAAATAAAAAATTTAATCGAGCGAATTCCAATTTATGCAATTGGTGGAATTAATTTAAATAATATTGACGATGTAATGCAAACCGGAATTCAGGGTGCTGCAATTGTTTCAGCGATTTGTGGTGCGGTTGATCCGACTGCAGTATGCGCAACTTTAAATAAAAAAATGATAGATTTCCCCGATCAAGCCGAGGACAGGCCCCGGTCAACTGACTGGGCCGGGGAATGACACGGCGGGGGGTTATGAAAAAATACATTAGAACTCTAACCATCGCGGGATCCGATAGCGGCGGCGGAGCTGGAATTCAAGCAGATTTAAAAACTTTCGCGGCACTTGGATGTTTTGGCATGTCAGCGATCACTTGTTTAACCGCGCAAAATACGCAAAAAGTAAACGCAGTTTATCCAGTATCTGCTGAGTTTGTTAAGCAACAAATTGAAGTAACAATTTCTGATATCGGCGTTGATGCAATAAAAATCGGTATGCTGTATAACGAAAGAATTATTTCGATGGTCGCAACAATTTTAAAAACTTTAGATAACATTCCCATCGTAGTAGATCCAGTAATGGTTGCAACTAGCGGCGATGTTTTATTAAAACCAAATGCAATTGATGCGCTACAAAAAAAACTGTTTCCCCTCGCTACCATCATCACACCAAATTTGTACGAAGCTGAAACTTTATTACAACAAAAAATAACTTCGCAAGAACAAATGGAAAAAGCTGCTAAAAAGCTTAGTCAGTTAGGCAGTAATGCAGTAATAATTAAAGGTGGGCATTTTAATTTATCATCCCGCGACTTGATCGCGGGATCCAGAAATATTAAGGTACATAAGGTACTAGATTCCGCGGTTCCTCCGGTCAACAAACTGGGCCGCAGGACAGGCTTGCCGCGGAATGACTGGGTTTCCGATTGTTTATATCTCGTGAACCAAAATAAATTTTTATGGTTTGAAGCCGAAAGAATTAATACCAAAAATACCCATGGGACTGGATGCACTTTTTCCGCAGCAATCGCAGCTTATTTAGCCAAAGGTTTTGATCTACCTGAGGCCGTACAAAACGCTAAAAATTATATCACCGCCACAATCAAAGCGGGTGCTACATATCAAATCGGCCACGGCCACGGACCAGTTTGTCATAATATCAAAGATTAAAAAGCCAGTTTTTGAAAAATTTACAAAAAAATTCAAAGAATTTTCTAGCATAATCAAGCAAGCAATATACTGTCGAAAACGAAACAATCAAGCTGAAAGAGAAAAAAGACACTTCAGCTACATTTATGCAATATCTGTTTAATGGCAATGTACCAACAGAAAATGAATATCGTACCGAAAATGAAACCATCGTATATAAAAATCAGCCTACGCCCAAAAGCTAAAAAATTTAGTTTTTGTGTGCGCGGAACATTGTTTCCTAGCCTTTCGAGCTTTGGCATTTTATCATCAAAAGCCGCTGCTATACCCATCGCGCTTCAAGATGCGAATGTTATGTCATTCTGAGGGAGAGTGAAGTACGACCAAAGAATTTCATGCTTAGTAATCCACACTTTGCGCTACAAATTATTTCATCGCAGCATAAAGATCTTTGGGGTCTGGCATATCAGGCAATACCTCAAGTTCACTTCCCAATCCTTGTTCATATACCATTTTCATGACCGCAAAATCAGCCAAGGCAAATCCAACCGAGTCAAATAAAATTATTTTATCCTGATCGGTTCTTCCAGCTATTTTACCTTGCACTAATTCCCATAATTCCGTGTATTCAGGGTCATGCTCTAAGTTTTGAATCTCACCTTCTGCTCTAGTTTGTGGAAAAAACTCAACTACAATACGGCTATTTTTTACGATCTCTGGATCCATTTCAGTTTTGCCAGGACAATCACCACCAATTGCATTAATAAATAATTTCTCATTATTCTTAATCCAATCATACTCAACCAAATGAATTTTCTTTTTTTCGTTAATTGCGGTTGTTAAAATATCCACATCTTGAGTTACTTCAAAAGCATTCTTGCAAGCAATTAAATTTTTAAATTTCCCCTGACAATTACGCGCAAATTTATCCATTGCTTTTTGATCTATATCAAAATATTTTATCGTATCAATATCAAAAACCGAACTTAACCATAAAACTTGAAATTCAGCTTGCGCGCCAACGCCAATAAAGCCTATTTTACTTGTATTAGGAATTGCTAAATATTTCGCCGTAATTGCTGATGTAGCTGCAGTTCTAACTGCCGTAAGCAATGTCATATCGCAAAACGTCAAAGGATATCCAGTCTCGATATCCACCAGCATTCCAGTCGCTACTACTGAAGATTTATTCTGTTGCGGATTGGCCGGATGGCAGTTAACATACTTATAACCATAATATTGCTTGTCACTACATGGCATCAATTCAAAAACACCGTGCGGATAATAAATCGCATGCCGCGGTCATTTTTCAAATTCCTGCCAACGATTTAATTCGTCAGTTAATGAATCGATAGCGGTTTTTACCATTTTATCATCAAAAGCCGCTGCTATATCTTTTGCAGTAATTAGCTTCATATTTCACCTCTATTTTTTATTTAAATTAATAGAATAGTAACAGTTTTTTTGCAAAAAAACCAGATTGGATTAGACCGGAGTATTCCGGGATTTTTGGATAACTGAAAAGCGCACGTCAAATCGAATACCGGGATAAAATGGCCAGACCTGGAATCGATACCTGAGGACACAAGGATTTTCAGGATGGTTGGCTAAAATTAACTTTTTGATTTTTAACAACTTTTTATGCGGCGACGCCCATTGCATATGACAACAGATGCTAACCGATGATAACCCAATCACGCGAATCTCACGCGCAAAAAATACTGCATTTCCCCTTAGATTTGTACTATAATTAATTTAGCTCATCTGCCACGTGTAGAAGGAGTAACGATGCCGTCTCTACTGGAGGCGGCGTCAGCTTTTCTGGCATTATTAACCTGCTATTCATCGCTACACCTTTTCGACTTTTCCAATACTTTTACTATTTCCTGATCAAAATCTGGCGCATCCAATCTATTTTCTTCTTTATAAAATTTTTCATATTCCTTATTAGCATGTTCACTTGCTAAGTCATGCGAAACTTTTCCTGCATGCGTTAAAATATTGTGATCATTCAATTGTAAAAAACCATCAAGTTTTTTTATCCAATCTTGCATATGCATTGGAATTCGTTTAAGCGCTTGCCCTGCTGCAAATACAAGATATTGTTCAACCAAATTATTTAATATAGTTAATTCCGTTTCAAAAAGATAGTTCTTAGCTATACTAACATCGGGCTTTCTGGGTTTATGTCACCGCCATGTGGTTAAACCCATGTGAGGTTTTTTGCTATCAGCTCTTTCGTGAATAATTTCGGCTGCGGTTTTTCCTATTACAGCCCAATGCATTTTATTTTGTACAATTTTAAAAAATGAAATACTAATTTCTGCAGTCGGATCGTAATCAACACTAGTAGTATAAATATCTGTGATTTTTCGATAAAATCTTTTTTCAGACGTGCGAATATCTTGAATGCGCCTTAAGAGCTCTTCAAAATAATCAAATGGTAAATCCGGATTTTTGAGTCGTTCATCATCTAATACAAATCCTTTCACGATATATTCTTTTAATCGCTGAGTTGCCCATTGGCGGAACATAGTAGCAATGCGGCTTTTTACCCGATATCCAACTGATATAATTAAATCTAGGTTATAATAAATCGTGTCTCTGGAAACTTTTCGATTGCCTTCTTTCTGAACTGTCAAGAAATTCTTTACAGTTGCCTTTGCATCCAATTCCTCTTCAGTAAAAATATTTGTAATATGTTGATTAATATTCTGTTTTGTAGTCTAAAACAATTCGGCAAGCTGCTTTTGAGTTAGCCAAACCGTTTCATCTTCAAATCTGACATCAATTTTCGTTTGCCCATCTTCAGTTTTATATATAATAATCTGTGAATTATTTTTTATCATTGCGCCCCCTGTTTAAAAACGGATACAAAACTTTTTAGTAGTTTTGCTTATTTTACTTCATTTCACAATCTAAAAACACCGCATTTTTACGGTAAATTAATGTTTTTTTAAAAAAAATTGATTCAATATCACGTTTATAACTTTAGAAATGTCCCCAGTTTTTGGGGAAACCTAGAAAAGCATGTCAGTTTCCGTCCTCTGTCTTCCGTCTTCCGTCTTCCGTCTTCTGATATGGCCAGACCTGGAATCGAACCAGGGACACAAGGATTTTCAGTCCTTTGCTCTACCGACTGAGCTATCTGGCCAACATACCCATCGTGCCTGGAGATGCGAATTCTGACTTCGCTCTGTGTCATATCTTCGCATCCCCAGGCACGATGGGTATAGATAAAAACTATCACGCATTAAACCGATTGGCAACCTTCTCGTTAAGCGATTTTTGCCGTAAATTACATAATTTTAACATACACCTGACTACGCAATGTGTTAATAAATTGCTCCAGCTCCTCACTAACTTTGCGTCGAAAAATCATTTGCTCGACTTGTTTTTTGCTAACTGCCTGAGATCCCGCAGCGCGTGCATCTAATAATTTTATTACATGCACTCCATTTGGCGCTCTAATTGGACCTACTACATCGCCGCCTTTCATGCTCTGTACTTTATTCGCAAATACCGTCGGTAACTCGGCAAGTTTGCGCCATCCAAGATCGCCACCTTGCAATGATTTCTTACCACTTGATTTCGTCATAGCAAGTTTACGAAAACTTACACCTCTTTTAAGTTGTTGTATAATATCACGCGCTTGTTTGTTTGCTGCAGCAATTTGTTGTGGTGATGGTGCATCCGGCAAAGGAATCAAAATATTTTGCAAATGATATTCTTTCGACATCGATTTGCCAACTGTACGCATAAAATCACCAACTTCTTGCTGATTAATCCTAACCTGCGAAATAACATCCCGTTGTTGCAATTTTTCAATTTTAATTTGGTTGCGAACTTCTTGCTGAAATTCTCTAATTGTATATCCAGCTTTTTGCACCTGTTGATATAGTTCCTGCACACTTATATTTTTTTGCTTCGCCAATCGCTGTATTCCTAAATTAGCTTCCATATCACTAACATTAATACCAGTTTTATCAGCCAATTGTAATTGCAACTGCTGATCAATCAATTGTTGCAAAACTTTTTGGCGCAAAATTTTATTTGATGGCATTTGCATTTTCGTTTGCTGAAATCGCATTTTCACAATCGCAATTTGATGTTGAAGTTGCGATTCAGTAATTACATTTATATTTACAATGGCGACAATGCGATCAAGCGGTACCATATTCGATGACGTATCGATGGCAAACACGCTTGTTATTATAAAAATACAACTCAGCAACATAATAATTTTTTTCTTCATAACCTACTCTCCTGTGCAAACACATCTGTATACCCAGCGATTGATTGACTTAAAAAATCACTGGAGTCAACATTAGAAAAAGCTCCCAAACCTTTCAAAACAACCTCCACATAATAAGCATGATCATATTGTCTAGTATAACTCGGCGCTGGATCCACAGCGATAAAAGTACGCGCCGTCACAAACCTAATTGCCCAACAACAACTATCATATACTAGACCATACATATAAGCCTGATTATAATGATGGCTCCAGCTATAATTCCAACGCCCCATAATACCCCAATGTTTATCGATCTGCCAGTAACCTGCAACATTTGTTTGCTTTAAATCATTTTGTCTGCTTCCCGCCGGCACACCGGCAATCACATCTCCCTGTTTCGCATAATTATAATCCACATTAAAAATATGCTTATTATCCAAGCGATATTGCAACCCAACATCTCGCTTATCAAGCGCCTTAGTAACCGGATTCCAAGTAGTTGCTGCATTCATACTCCAATATGGATTAAAGTGATAAGTTCCCAAAGCTGCAATCGGTGAAGCATAACGTTGATCATTGGTATTCACCGGACAATTAGTATTGTAACGAAGTGTTACTCGACGTTTATGAAAATAATAAATTCTACCAATACTGGCTGAAGCTTTTTCATAACCGCTATCTCGATCAATAAGACGACTGGTAACACCTAATGTAACTCGATTAGCATCTCCAATACGATCTATCCCAGTAAACCGATTATCTAAAAACATAAAATTATAATCAAACGATTGTGTACTGGTATCAAAATACGGAATACCATTTTGATTATGATACGGTACGTAAAGATAATAAACCGTTGGTTCTAAAGTTTGTTGATATGAACGATGAAACCATTTCATCGCACGATCAAAATACATTCCGCTACGCACATCAAAAATTGGTATCGCCGCATTTGGAGATTTTTTAAATCCAAATCGTGGATTTTGCAAATTATAAGAAGTTAATTGTAATTGAGCCTGCGGAGTAATGTATGCAAACGGCCAATTAAGCGGTAAACTCACGAATGGTCTAAAACTGGAGCGAACGCTTTCACCAATTATATGAGTTGTATCAGGATATGGATTGCGCTTAAAGTCAAAACGTATTAATTCACTATTAAATCCAAAATACAAACCAGCAGGATGCGCAGGAAAATTAGCACTTAATTGTAATTGCGGCAAACGCGCATATTGATTACTAATATTTGATTGGTTAATTGGATGCAAAGTTTGATACGCTTGTAAATTACCAAGCAAATTCCAAATATCATTTACATAAACAACTTTCATTTGGCGCAATAATTGATTACCGCTGTTATTAAGTAAACTCCCGCCTAAATCACGAGTAAAATAATCATCACCTACATAATTATAATCAACCGTAGCTGATAAATTCGGATTAAAATTAGTTGCATTGCGGAAAAAAAAGTTTTTGCGATTATTATCACCTAAGGCTTGCGGATATTTGCGTTTAAATTTTTTAAACTCACGGTCATTCGGCAAAAAACCTCCGCCAATCTGTCCACTGCTATGTGGGATTAAATAACGAAAAAGCCCTTGCAACAAAACCCCGCGTTTTTGCATAAAATCCGGGATAATTGTAGCATCATAATTTGGCGCAATATTCAAATAATACGGCGTGGCAAGCGAAAAACCACGCCGTGAAGAAGTACCAAATTTTGGCGTTAAAAATCCCGTTTGTCTTCTGCGATCAATCGGAAAACTTAAGTATGGAAAATAAAAAACAGGGAATCCTTTGAGATATAACATCGTATTCCACGCGGATCCTCTACCTTTATTTGAATTTAATTTAATTGTACTGCCTTTAATCAGCCATATCTCACAATGATCCGGTTGACAAGTAGAATACGTTGCATTTTTTAAAATTGTAATTTTGTCATTGGTATGCTGAGCTTGTTTTGCTGCGCCATGCCCGCTTAATTGATAAATGTGTCTTTCGATCTTACCGGTCTTTGGATTTTGAACTGAAATAATATCCGAGCCTCCTCGATTAAGGCGATAATGTACATCATGTAAAATAATTTTTTTATTTTTAACATTAAAACTTGCCTGATTCGCCAAAATTAATTTATTTGGTGCGCGCAAATGAACGTGGCCAATAGTTATAATTAATGCTAATTTTCCAGTTTGTTTATCCCGATAACCATACGCAAAATCAGACATAAGTTGTCGATTAATTTGCGTAACCACTACATTTCTTTTAAAAACATACGGCCCCTGTTTTAACGGAATCACCACATGATCGGCACGAATATTATAATTATCTGCTTGTGACTTAACTTGCGGATTGGGAACATAACTTATCGGTAATTCTTTATAATAACCGTTACAAAGATTATATGCGTTTTTTTGCTCGACCCAACCTAGTCGTTTGGCGATTGTGGCGCGCGAAAAATTAACCGGGTTGGCAATACACCAAACGA
>Ga0114923_10000989_pt1 | contig 20162 bp, 21 predicted proteins | sample SumtaG_FD_89578 | JGI IMG/M metagenome (GOLD analysis project Ga0114923, IMG submission 89578) | Deep subsurface microbial communities from Indian Ocean to uncover new lineages of life (NeLLi) - Sumatra_00157 metaG | ecosystem: Environmental > Aquatic > Marine > Oceanic > Sediment | place: near...
CTCTACATCTCCGCGCTGTTGCCGATCGGCGTCGGATTCCTGGTCGGCATCCTGGCCGCGATCATGGGCGTGGGCGGCGGCTTCATCATGGTGCCGGCGATGATCTACCTGCTGGGGATGCCGACCTCCGTGGTGGTCGGCACTTCGCTCTTTCAGATCATCTTCGTCACGGCCAACGTCACCTTTCTTCAGGCCTACGCCAACCAGACCGTCGATGTGGTGCTCGCCTTGCTGCTGCTGGCCGGCGCGGTGATCGGGGCGCAACTGGGCGCCAAGGCCAGCGTGCTGCTGCGCGGCGAGCAGCTGCGCATCCTGCTCGCCATCATGGTTTTGGCGGTCTGCGCGAAGCTGGGGTATGACCTGACGATTACGCCGGCCGACATCTACTCGCTGGGGCTCAGCGAATGAGACGGCCGGGCCGGCACGCCAAAACCGTCGCCACCGGCTTCTGGGGCTTTGCCGCCCTCGTCGGTTTCGGCTTGGCGGTCGCGGGCCCGCTCCGGGCGGCACCGCTGGTCGCCGACCTGTCAAAGCACTTGGTGGCAATCACCACCGGATTTGCTGGAACCGATGTTCTGCTGTTCGGGGCCATCGACGAGCCAGGCGACGTGGTAGTGATCATCTGGGGGCCGCCGGAAGAAGTGGTGATGCACCGCAAGAGCCGGATCGCCGGAATCTGGATCAACACGGCGCAGATGACCTTCGATCGCGTGCCCAGCTTCTATTCGGTCGCCAGCTCCCGTGCGCTGGACGAGGTCGCCAGCGATCTCGTCCTGTCTCGGCTCGAGATGGGTGTCGAGCGGCTCAAGCTGCCGCTGCCGCACGCCAAGGCGTCGCCCAACGTCGCCCGCAACTGGCGCGACGCCCTGATCCGCAACAAGCAGGTCCTGGGGCATTACGCACAAGAAATCGGCCAGGTCATCTTCCTGGGAGAAAGCCTATTTCGCACGCTCGTGGAATTCCCCGCGAACGTGCCGACCGGAACCTATCAAATCGAGGTCTATCTGCTGAGGGACGGACGGGTTGTCAGCGCCCAGACCACGCCGCTCATCGTCGGCAAGATCGGGCTCGAGGCGGAAGTCTATGATTTTGCGCACAATTATGCCGCCGCTTACGGCTTGATTGCGATTCTTGTCGCTCTGGTGGCAGGATGGTTGGCTCATGTAGCGTTCCGACGGCACTGAGGTTTCGATGGGCGAAACTGGAACCACGGCCGAAAGAGACGACGACCGCGTATTCTTGGTCGTGGTCGACGATACGGAAGAGATGAGGGTGGCGCTGCGTTTCGCCTGCCGGCGCGCCGCCCATACCCAGGGCCGTGTTGCGCTTCTCTACGTCGTGGAAAGCTCGGAGTTCCAGCACTGGATGTCGGTGGGCGATCTGATGCGCGAGGAGGCGCGCAGCGAAGGCGAGCAGGTATTGCAACGCTGCGCGGCTCAGGTCTCGGAGCAGACCGGCTCGCTCCCGGTCCTCTATCTGCGCGAGGGCTCCCGGCGCAGCCAGTTGATGGAGTTGATCGACGAGGAGCCCAGTATTTCGATCTTGGTGCTTGCCGCCGACACAGAGCCCCGCGGGCCGGGCCCCTTGGTCTCGGCCCTGACCGGAAAGTTCGTCGGCAAGCTGCGGGTGCCGGTTACCATCGTTCCGGGCCACTTGAGCGACGAGGAAGTCGACAAGATCGCCTGATTGCCTGGCGGACGCATGACGGGCAGGTGATATAGATGCCTGCAACGCCAGCCTTGACGTGGTAGGATCGCCGAACCACATGATTCAGGTGCAATTGCGAATGGCGGGAGCCAGGCGACATGTTCATTCAGACCGAACAGACTCCCAACCCGGCAACTCTCAAGTTCCTTCCCGGACGCGAGGTTCTGGGCGCGGCAACGGCGGACTTCCGTGACCCGGAGGGCGCATCGGCGTCGCCCTTGGCGGAACGGCTGTTCCGGATCGAGGGCGTGACGGGCGTATTCCTCGGATCGGACTTCGTGACCGTGACCAAGGCGCAGGATCGGGAATGGTACCTTCTGAAACCTGCCATCCTAGGTGTCATCATGGAGCATTTCACGGCGGGGCGGCCGGTGATGCTTGCCGGCGACGAAGACGCGGCGCCGGAGGAGCGCGTATCCGAGGAGGATTCCGAGGTGGTGGCGCAGATAAAAGAGCTGCTCAACACCCGCGTCCGGCCCGCCGTCGCGCAGGATGGCGGCGACATCGTGTTTCGCGGCTACGACCAGGGCGTCGTTTATCTCGTCATGCAAGGCGCCTGCGCTGGCTGCCCCAGCTCGACCGCCACCCTGAAGATGGGTATCGAGAACATGCTGCGGCACTACATTCCGGAAGTCATGGAGGTTCGCGCCGTTCTATAGGGCGGCAGCGCGGTGCCGGGCCCCCGGAAGGTAGCGATTACCCCCATCGGGTTGCGAGGCCCGGTCGGCGACGGGGACGTTCGAGCGCCGGAATAGGCCTTTCATGGCTGCGAGCCGAACAGCAATCTCCTCAATTCTTGCCATGGACACCGCCGGCGGGGCCTGTTCCGCGGCGCTTTGGCGCAAGGAACGGTTGATCGCGAGCCGTTTCGAGCGCCTGCGGCGCGGCCATGCCGAGCGGCTGGTTCCCATGATCGAGGCGGTCATGGCCGAAGGCGCCACGGCCTACGCCGATCTCGACTGCCTTGCGGTCACTGTTGGCCCGGGCGGGTTCACAGGGGTGCGGATCGGCCTTGCGACTGCGCGCGGCCTTGCGCTTGCCTGTCGGCGCCCGCTCGTCGGCGTGAGCAATTTCCAGGTCCTGGCGGCCGGCGCCAAGGCCGACGCCCCGTCGGACGGGAGTTTGGCCGTGGTGATCGACGCCAAGCGACACGACCTTTACGTTCAGGCCTTCGCGTCGGACCTGCGGCCACGAACCGATCCCGCCTCCATTTTGCCGCAGGATCTGGCGGACTTCCTGCCGCCAGGGCCGCTGGTTCTGGTCGGCGACGGCGCCGATCAGGCCATGCCCCCGTTGGCCACCGCCCGCCGCCGCGTCACGCTTTCGAAAGCGCCTGGGGCGGTCGATGCGGCTGGGCTCGCCGAGCTTGTGGCGGAGGAGGGTTTCGGCGCCGGCGAAGGGATGCCGGTCGAACCGCTTTATTTGCGGCCACCCGACGCCACGCCGGCCAAAGACGCTGCGGTTCGCCGCTCATGATACCGCCGCTCATGATACCGCCGCTTGGCGATGCCCCTGGCTGCGAACTGCAACGGCTCGCTGCCGCCGACATAGAAAAGTGGCCGGCCAATGCCGGAATTTGTTCGAAGATGGGACCTGGTGCGCCGCCGCCGTGGAACGATCGCTCGATGCGCCAGGATGCGGCGCCCTGCTGGCCCGCACGGCGGGACACGCCGCGGGGCTGGTTCTTGCGCGGGTGGCGGCGGACGAATGCGGGATCTTGTGGCTCGTCGTGCTAACACCCTGGCGCCGCAGGGGAATTTGGCGGAACTTGTTGCAAGCCGCCCTGCGGGCGGCGGCGAGCCTCGGTGCGGAAACCGCTTATCTCGAGGCTGCGGAGACCAATCGGGCAGCTATCGACCTTTATGGAGCCGAGGGATTCCAGCCCTGTGGGCGGCGGCGCACTTATTATGGGAGCGGCCGCGAGGCCTGCGATGCCCTATTGTACAAGAAAGCGCTGGTGTCCGGCGAGTCATGCCCGTCGCAATCGCCTGTGAAACGCGTGAAAACAACCGGGGCACGCGCAAGATGAAGACTATACCTTTTGGCCGAACTCTTGGGTTGCTCTCTGGACTAATTGGCTATTCGATTCATATGAACAATTTAATAGTTGCGACCTGAATGGATAGAAACTAAGACAATATATTTTTTACTTTATTGTCTTCGGCTATGGTGATAAAAACAACAACAGATGGCTGTTCTCTGTAGGTTTCGGGAGTGGGGAGTGTAAAAGGGCAATGTCTGATACTATCAAGACAGGCGAGTTACTGTCGCTCGCAACAAACATCGTGTCCGCACATGTATCGAACAATTCGGTCGCCGTGTCGGATCTTCCACAATTGATTCGTGATGTGTACGAGACCTTGACGGCGGTTCAGGGGGGTGGCGACCGGCAGGCCGAGCGGCCGACGCCGGCGGTTCCGATCAAGCGGTCAGTGACACCAGATCACATCGTATGTTTGGAAGACGGCAAAAAGCTGAAGATGTTGAAGAGGCATCTGAAAACGGCCTACAACATGTCACCGGAGGAATACCGGGAGCGTTGGGGGCTGGCCTCGGATTATCCGATGGTCGCGCCGAACTATGCCAAACAGCGCAGCAAACTGGCCAAACAGATTGGCTTGGGGACGCGGGCCCGCCGGCGCAAGTCCTGACGAGAGCACGAGCGCCAGGCTTCCTGGCTCCACGGTGTCATAGGCGCGGGTTGCATGTTGCTGCTATCATGAGGCCGACGATCCACGGTGCGCTCGCAAATCGATGACGTCCCGTATCGAACGGCTTTGCCTTGAAAAAGGCCTGAAGATGACCGACCAGCGGCGGGTCATCGCCCGTGTCCTGTCCGAGGCCGCCGATCATCCCGATGTCGAGGAACTCCACCAGAGGTCGGCGGCGGCGGACCCGCGCATATCGATCGCGACGGTCTATCGAACGGTGAAGTTGTGGGAAGAGGCAAACATCCTGGAGCGACACGATTTCGGCGATGGCCGGGCACGCTATGAAGAAATGCCCGAGATTCACCACGACCATCTCATCGACATCAAGTCGGGAGAAGTTATAGAGTTTAGCAATGAGGAGATCGAGCGCCTGCAGAATGAGGTGGCCGAACGGCTTGGTTTCAGGCTTGTGGGACACCGTCTCGAACTGTTCGGAGTTCGTCTCCAGCCATCAAAAGACGGCGGCGATGGGGGCGGTGGGGGAGACGGCGGCGGAGGCTCGCGTTGAGCGCCGCTTCCCGGAAAGCCGGCGGCGCACGGCCAAAATTCTGTACCATCTCGGGAATGACTGAACGAATGGCCACGATCGACCAAGGCATGACACGGCCGGTGGACGTTCGAGCCAGAGATCTGTTGATCCGCCTGGCCGAAACGCCGGCCGAGGTTGCGGCGTCCCAGGAACTACGGTTCCGCGTTTTTTGCGAGGAAATGGATGCCAAAGCGAGCCGCGAGATGGCCGTGGTCCGCCGCGAGTTCGATTCCTTCGACGAGTTCTGCGATCATTTGCTGGTATTCGACGAAACCAAGGGCCAGGGAGCCGAAGCGGTGGTCGGGTCATATCGCTTGATGCGCCGCCCGGCCGCGGCCCGGCGGGGACAGTTTTACAGCTCCGACGAATACGACATCTCCGTCCTGCTGAACCATCCCGGAGAAATCATGGAACTCGGGCGCTCGTGCGTCGACCACGACCACAGAAGCGGCGCCGTCATGCAACTCCTGTGGCGCGGCATCGCGGAGTACGTCTTCCATTACGACGTCGATGTGATGTTCGGTTGCGCGAGCCTTCCCGGCGTGGAGCCGGAACAATTGGACGAGCCTCTGTCCTACCTTTGCCACTTTCACTTGGCGCCGCCGGAACTGCGGCCCCGCGCGGTTGCCGAGCGTTACCTCGCCATGGATCGTTTGGCGCCCGAAGGGTTCGATGCTCGGGAAGCGCTGCGCCGGCTACCGCCGTTGATCCGCGGCTATCTCCGCCTTGGCGGTTATGTCGGCGATGGCGCGGTCATCGACAAAGAGTTTGGGACGACCGATGTCTGTATCGTGGTGAAAACCGACTTGGTGACCAAGAAGTACTATCGGCACTACGCCCGGCCGGACCCGGCCAAGCGACCGACGGCTTGACGGCTATGGCCTCCGAAAGCCTCGGTTCGCCTCTGCGCGCCTTCGGCCGTGTCAGCGCCTATTGTGTCTTCACCCTGGCGCTCATCCCGGTTCAGGCCGTCTTGGTCCTCATGGGTTGGCGGGCGCGGGACAGTTTTCCGGTCTGGTATCACCGGCGCTGCTGCCGGCTGCTTGGATTCCGTGTCGTGCGGCGCGGTAAGCCCGTACAGGATGGCCCGGTCCTGTTTGTGTCGAACCACTGTTCTTACCTGGATATAACCGTTCTCGGTTCGCTGGTCCCGGCCTCCTTCGTCGCCAAGACCGAGGTCGGGCAGTGGCCGCTGTTCGGCGCCCTGGCCAAGCTGCAGCGTTCGGTCTTCGTCGATCGCCAATCCTTCCGCGCGGTCAAGCAGCGCGACGAGATGTCGGCGCGCCTGGAGGCGGGCGACAGCCTCATACTGTTTCCCGAGGGAACCAGCAGCGACGGCAATCGGGTGCTGCCGTTCAAGAGCGGCCTGTTTTCCGTTGCCGAATTGGAGCCCGGCGGTCGGCCGTTGACCATACAACCGGTGTCGATCGCCTATACCATGCTCGACGGCCTGCCGATGGGGCGCTATCTGCGGCCGTTTTTTGCCTGGTACGGAGATATGGAGTTGGTCAGCCATTTATGGCAATGGGCGGGCCTGGGCCGCTTGACCGTGGTCGTTCGGTTTCACGAACCGGTGACGCTGGCCCGCTTCGGCTCGCGCAAGGCCCTGAGCGAACACTGCTACGCGGTCGTTTCTCGGGGCATGTCGGAAGCCCTGACCGGACGGCGCCAAACGCGCGGGCCCCGCCATGAGGCCGCCCTCGAAGCCGGCGTGAAAGCGCTGGTCCCCGGCAATCTGGCTGACGGCCGGGATCGAGAGCAGGCAGGCCGCGAGTCCGATGAAAGTCAGCCGGCATGAGGTTGGGAGCCGAGATTGTCGGAACGAGCAAAGCGATGGTAGACTGCCTCATGCTGCCAAGTGTGCGAATGACACCTGATACCAAGGACCTTTGGTATAAGCCCGCTCGCCGCGCGGGGAATCAGTGGATGGGCTTCCGGAGCATCTGACGCGATCTTGGCCAAAAAACTCTTCATCAAGACTTACGGCTGCCAGATGAACGTCTACGACTCCGCACGCATGGCGGATGTCCTGGCGCCGCTCGGCTATGCCCCGGTGGATAGCCCCCGCGGCGCCGACATGGTCATCCTCAACACCTGCCACATTCGCGAGAAGGCTTCGGAGAAGGTCTTTTCTGAGCTCGGACGGCTGCGGCGCTTCAAAGACGAGCGGCAGGCGGCAGGCGGGCGCATGCTGCTTGCGGTGGCCGGCTGCGTGGCGCAGGCGGAGGGCGAGGAGATCCTCAAGCGGGCGCCCCAGGTCGACCTGGTGTTCGGGCCGCAGACCTATCATCGTTTGCCGGAACTGGTGCAACAGGTGGCCGGGTCGGCGGCAAGGACGCGCCTCGCGGATACCTCGTTTCCCACAGAGTCGAAGTTCGACCTGCTGCCCGAAGAGCGCGCGCCCGGCGGCGGCAATCAAGGCCCTTCGGTCTTCCTCTCGGTGCAGGAAGGCTGCGACAAGTTTTGCAGTTTCTGCGTCGTTCCTTATACCCGAGGGGCCGAGTTCTCGCGCCCGGCCGCCGATATCGTGGCCGAGGCCGAGCGCATGGTGGCGGCCGGCGCCGTTGAAGTCACGCTTCTGGGCCAGAACGTCAACGCCTATCACGGCGCGGCGGAGACGCGGCTCCCGGCCAGCACCGAGGCCGGCGCCAAGACCTGTGCGAAGACCCGTGGGAAGACGTGGGGCCTCGGCCGGCTGATCCGCCGGCTGGCTGAGATCGAGGGGCTTCATCGCCTGCGCTACACCACCTCGCACCCGCTCGACATGGACGACGAGCTGATCGCCGCACATCGCGACGTGCCGATCCTCATGCCGTTCCTGCACCTGCCGGTCCAGTCCGGCTCCGATCGCGTGCTGAGCGCCATGAACCGGCGGCACGGCGCCGACGACTATCGCCGCACCGTCGCGCGCTTGCGCGCCGCGCGACCCAATATCGCCCTGTCGTCGGATTTCATCGTCGGCTTCCCCGGCGAAACCGACCGGGATTTCGCCGCGACGCTCAGCCTGGTGAACGATGTGGGTTTCGCCCAAGCCTACTCCTTTAAATACTCGCCGCGGCCGGGCACGCCGGCGGCCGAGCTGCCGCAGGTCGCCGAGGCGGTTAAGGCCGAGCGCCTGGCCATGCTGCAGCAACTGCTCGACGCGCAACAGGCGTCTTTCAATGAGGCAAGCGTGGGGCGCCGGCTCCCGGTCCTGCTCGAGCGGGAGGGTCGCCTTCCGGGTCAAATGGCGGGACGCAGCCCCTACATGCAGGCCGTGCACGTCGAGGCCCCGGCACGGTTGCTCGGCAGCCTGGTCGAGGTGCGCATAGCTAAGGCCCATCCCAACAGCCTTTCCGGTCAACTGGAGCCGGCGAGGAGGCCCGATGACATGCCGGCGCGCAACCCACTCGATCCGCTTGTACAGGATATGAACGAGACGCCGTCTTCGAGCGAGGGCCTCGCGTGAGCGACCTTCCTGCTTCCGAGGTCGGTGAGCCGACCTTGCTGCAATTCGACGACAACAGCCTGCTGCCGATGCTGTTCGGCGAGCACGACCAACACCTGTCGCGTATCGAGCGCCAGCTTGGGGTCTCTCTGGTATCGCGCGGGAATCGGTTGGCGATATCAGGGCCACCCGACGCGGCCCACACCGCCAAGCTCGCGCTCGATGCGCTCTATGCCCGCCTGAAAAAAGACCTTCCGGTCACCGCCGCGGAAGTCGATGCGGTGGTTCGCATGGCCTTGAGCAAACCGGGGGCAGACGCCAAAGCGGCTGTGGACGCGGTGCATTCGGAGGGACTCACCATCCATACCCGGCGGCGGCGCATCACGCCGCGCTCGCCCGGCCAGTTGGCCTATATCGAGGCGCTCGCCGCCCACAACATGGTCTTCGGCATCGGCCCGGCAGGCACCGGTAAGACTTACCTGGCGGTGGCCGTCGCCGTGTCGCGCCTGCTGCAGGGCGAAGTCGACCGCATCATTCTGTCGCGGCCGGCGGTCGAGGCCGGCGAGCACCTGGGCTTCCTGCCTGGCGATTTGCGCGACAAGGTGGACCCCTATCTCAGGCCGCTTTATGACGCCCTGTTCGACATGCTGCCAGCCGAGCAGGTTATGAAGCACCTGGCCAACGGCGAGGTAGAGGTCGCGCCGCTTGCCTTCATGCGGGGCCGCACGCTCAGCAATGCCTCGGTCATTCTGGACGAGGCGCAGAACACCACGCCGGTGCAAATGAAGATGTTCTTAACCAGACTGGGCGAAAACAGTCACATGGTTGTCACCGGTGATCCGTCCCAGGTCGATTTGCCGAAGGGCCAGCCCTCCGGGCTGCACGACGCGATCGACTTGCTGTCTGACATGGAAGAGGTCGCCGTGGTAGAATTCACCGACGCCGATGTCGTGCGTCATGCGCTGGTCACCCGTGTCGTGCGGGCCTATGAGGCGCGCGATAGGGCGAACGGCGAAGACGGTGATAGGCCCAGAGCCCGGAAGAAGCCAAGTGGCACGGCGAAACCAACGACAGCCGACCGTCCCGAGTGAGCCCGCCCACGACCTGACATGAGCGACGACCCCGGAAGTACCAACTCATACCAAAGGTGGTGGATATTGACCCATTTCACCGCTGAGGTCTTGTTCGCTCACAAGGCGCGGCCAAATGGTTGTGGTGGGCCGTGGTGTGGGGCGACCACAAGCGGGCCGCCCCATCGATCCAAATTGGGCCGTGAGCGGACGAGAGATCGCGGCCTTCGGTGGGGCAAAACGGCCCGCCGGGTAGGCGCGGTGCGCAGCGCGATGTGGGGCATCGGGCAAGCGCTGCAACGTACCCGGCGGGCCGTTTTGCCGCCATGAAATGGGTCAATATCCACCACCTTTGGTATTGGAGATCGCGGTGATCGCGCGCGATCCCCTATGGCGTGATGCGGAGCCGCGGTTCGAGGACCTGGCACGCCAGGCGGCCGAGGCGGTGTTCTGTCATGACGGCGCCCGCCGAGGGCTCGATGGCCAGGTGGAGGCGAGCATCGTGCTTGCCGATGACGCCCTGGTCCGCGACCTCAACAGGACCTACCGCCACCAGGACCGGCCGACCAACGTCCTTTCCTTCTCGAATAACGGCCAGCGGCAGGGCATCACTGGCCCGTGCCTGTTGGGCGACGTGATCCTTGCGCGCGAGACGGTGCTGCGCGAGGCGCGGGATCAAGGCAAATCCGTCGCCGAGCACATGTGTCACCTCGTCGTGCACGGCCTTCTGCATCTGCTCGGTTTCGACCATGACGAGGCGCCCCAAGCCGAGAGGATGGAGGCCGTCGAGGTGGCGATCCTGGCAGGGATCGGCATCGACAATCCTTACGGCGGCACGCCCGTGAAAGCGAAGCCGTAGTGAGCGAGCCATCATGAGTGAGCCATCATGAGTGAGAGTGGCGGACAGCGGGCGACGATCGGCGCCGCACGTGGCAACGGCGGCCAGAGAAGCGGCAGCCGCGCGGGCGTCGGGCGCTTCTGGGCGTGGCTGCGGCAACTGCTCGGGTTCAAGGGCGCGGATTCGAGCCTGCGCCACACGCTCGAAGAAATCATCGAAGAGATCGGCGAGGGCGAAAGCGAGACCGAGGCCAACGGCCGGATCAGCGAGGATGAAAAGGCGATGCTCGCCAACATCCTCAAACAGCGCCACCAAACGGCCTACGACATCATGGTTCCGCGCGCCGACATCGTCGCGGTGGACGTGCGCACGGGACTGGACCCCCTGGTGCGGATCATGAGCAAGGCCGGACACTCGCGCGTGCCGGTTTATCGCGGCACCCTGGATGACGTTCTGGGCCTCGTGCACATCAAGGACCTGGTGCACTATGTCGGCGGCAAGGGCCGGTTCGACCTCAGCACGACCCTGCGCGAAGCGTTGTTCGTCGCCCCCTCCATGCCGGTCTTGGACCTGCTTCTCGAGATGCGCCAGTCGCGGGTGCACATGGCGTTGGTGGTCGACGAGTTCGGCGGCGTCGACGGTCTGATCACGATCGAGGATTTGGTCGAGGAGATCGTCGGCGAAATCGAGGACGAATACGATGTGTCCGAAGGCCCCAAGCTGGTGTTTCGCCGCGACGGATCTCTGGTCGCGGATTCCCGGGTGACGGTCGAGGACTTCGAAGACCTGGTCGGGCCGGTGCTGTCGGATGAGGAGCGCGAGAACGATATCGACACCTTGGGCGGCCTGGTGTTCTCGCTGGCCGGGCGCGTGCCGACCCGGGGCGAGCTGGTGACCCATCCCACCAGCGGGATCTCCTTCGAGGTCATGGAGGCCGACCCGCGGCGCATCCGGCGCTTGCGGATCCGCAACCTTCCCGCAGCCATCCAGGACGCCGCGGCCGCCCAGGACGCCACGGCTGATGGCTGATCGGTCGGCGGCCGCCGAAACCCAGGCACCGCCTTGGCCCGACCGGGTTGCCGGAACCCTGTCCGGCCTGGGCGTGTGGCGCGCCCTCGCAACGGCCATGGCGCTTGGCGCCTTGGCGGCCGGGGCCCTGCCGCCGCTCTATGCCCTTCCCCTGTTGTGGATCGCCTTCCCGGGCCTGCTCTGGCTGCTCGACGGGGCCCGGCGCTGGCCGCGCGCATTCCTCACCGGCTGGGCCTTCGGCCTGGGCTATTTCGCGGCCGGACTCTATTGGGTGGGCCATTCCTTCTTGGTCGATGCCGAACGTTTCGGGGCGCTGATGCCGTTCGCCGTCGGCGCGCTGGCGGCCGGCTTGGCACTGTTCCCCGGTTTAGCTCTGGTGGCGGTCTGGCTGGGCAAGAGCCGAGGGCTCGCACGCGTGTTGCTCTTGGCGGCCGCCTGGCTCGCGAGCGAGTGGCTGCGCGCCTGGGCCTTCACCGGATTTCCCTGGAACCTGATCGGCACTGTTTGGACCTTTTCGGACGCCACGCTGCAGTTCGCCTCGGTTGCCGGCGTCTGGGGCCTAAGCCTGGCGACCATACTGTCGGCCGCGGCGCCGAGCTGTTTGTGCAATGACGGCACTCGAGGGCGCCGCCGCTCGGCGGTCTTGGTCCTGGCGCTTTTGGTTCCCGCCGCCTTGTGGGGCTTCGGCGCCCTGCGCCTGGCGGACGCGCCGGACACCGCCGCCGACGGCGTGCCGGGAATTCACCTGAGGGTAGTGCAGCCCAACATCGATCAGCGCATCAAATGGCAGTCAGACCTGCGCGCCAAGCACGTGGCCGACCAAATGGCGCTCTCCAAGAGCGCCGAATCAAAAGCTGCGACCCACGTCATTTGGTCGGAAACGGCGGTCCCATTTCTATTGCCCGACATGACCCAAGTCCTCGAGGCGATCAGAGATATCGTGCCCCCGGGCGGACTGCTGCTGACCGGCGCGCCGCGCCGCACCGAGGTCGGCGGCGAGGTACGAATTTGGAATAGCCTGTTCGCGATCGACCAAGCGGGCGAGGTCGCCGCCGTTTACGACAAGCGCCATTTGGTGCCGTTTGGAGAGTACGTGCCGCTGCGTTCGATCCTCCCTTTGGACAAGTTGACCCAGGGTGGTAAGGATTTCTCTCCGGGCGAGGGCGCGCGCTCCTTGAGCCTTCCCGGACTGCCGAAAGTCAGCGTGCTTATCTGCTACGAGGTCATATTTCCCGGCCGTGTCGTCGACCCCGGCAGCGATGCGGAATGGCTGCTGAACATCACCAATGACGCCTGGTTCGGCACCAGCAGCGGGCCCTATCAGCATTTCGCCGCAGCGCGCTTGCGAGCCGTCGAAGAGGGTCTCCCGCTGGTCAGGGCGGCGAATACGGGAATCTCGGCGGTGGTGGATTCCTATGGCAGGGTGGTGGCGCGCCTCGGGCTCAACCGCGCCGGTGTGATTGACGCGCCGCTGCCCACCTCGCTTGAAATGAGAACGCCCTTTGCGCGCCTTGGGTCCTGGTCCCTATTGATCTTGTTGATCGTTACATTTACTCTCGCCCGTATCGTTCGCCGTTTGCCGTAAGCTAAACGGAACGAAATAAAGAAATTTCTCTTGCATATCTATGCGTGCAGGAGAGACTTTGGGCCTTTTACAACCCAAATATGAAAAACTGGGCGGCGAACGATCCGCCAAAAAGTATTGGAAACCGTAAGGGAGGAACTTCGAACATGAAACGAAGCGGTGGCTCTGGCCGTGGTCGTGGACGAGTCGCTGGGGGACCAAACCCCATCGACATCCACGTCGGGAGCCGAGTCCGGCTCAGACGAACGTTATTGGGAATGAGCCAAGAAAAGCTCGGTGAAGCGATTGGTTTAACGTTCCAACAGGTACAGAAGTACGAACGGGGGGCAAATAGAATTGGCGCCAGCCGTTTGTTCGACCTTTCGCGGGTTCTCGATGTGCCCATCGGGTTTTTCTTCGAGGAAATGTCTGATGACGTTGCGGCGCGATCACCCCGCCAAATTCGGGGGATGGCTGAAAAACAAGCCACGTACGAACCGGACCCAATGGCCAAACGAGAGACATTGGAGCTTGTACGGGCGTATTACCGAATCACTGACGCACGGGTTCGCAAACGCCTGTTCGAGATGACGAAGGCGCTCGCCGCCTTCAGCCAGCACAAGGACTAGCCTCGGGAGATCCTGTTCCGGGGCGACTAAGCCCGACTCATTGCTGCTGGCCTAAACTCGGGGATTGCCTTGATCCGCGAGCCGGGTGAGTTTGTGCGCCAAGGCGCCAGGCGTCCTGCATCTCGGCGCGGGCGCCCCGATGGGGCTTGACGCGGGCCGCGCGCAGGCTACAAGAACGTCCAGGGGGCCTCGCGAGACCGCCCCATTCGCAGATGGGCCGTCTTAGGGGCGACCCTCGCAGCTTCGTAGTGCCGGGCCGCCCGGCCTTGGTCGCGGAGGCGAGGCACGGCAACGAAGGAAAACTTACACGGGAGTGCGTGGTGAGAAAGGGTAAGTACCTCTTCACGAGCGAATCCGTCGCCGAAGGGCACCCAGACAAGGTTTGCGATCGGATTTCCGATGCGATACTGGATGCGTTTCTCACCCACGACCCCAATTCGCGGGTTGCCGTGGAAACCCTCGCCACGACCAACCGGATTGTACTTGCCGGCGAGGTGCGCGGCTCCGAGGGGCTGACCTCCGAGAGGATCGAGGACGCGGCCCGCCACGCCGTCAAGGAGATCGGTTACGAGCAGGACGGTTTCCACTGGCGAACGGCCGAGATCCACAACCACATCCACGAGCAATCCACCGACATTGCCCAAGGCGTTGATGCGGCCGGCAACAAGGATGAGGGCGCCGGCGATCAGGGCATCATGTTCGGTTATGCTTGTTCGGAAACCGATCAGCTCATGCCCGCGCCAATCTATCTTGCTCATAATATTCTAAAATCGTTGGCCGAAGCGCGCCATTCCGGAGCCGAGCCCGGCTTGGGGCCGGACGCCAAGAGCCAGGTCACCCTCGAATATGAAGACAATCGGCCCCTGCGCTCGACCTCGGTCGTGGTCTCGACCCAGCATGACGAGGCGCTCGACCAGGACGAGGTCCGGGCCATCGTGCGCCCGCACGTGGTGAACGTCCTGCCGGACGGCTGGATGTGCGACGAGGCGGAGTTCTACGTCAACCCGACCGGCCGCTTCGTGATCGGCGGCCCGGACGGCGACTGCGGGCTGACCGGACGAAAGATCATCGTCGATACCTATGGCGGTGCGGCGCCCCACGGCGGCGGCGCCTTTTCCGGCAAGGACCCGACCAAGGTCGACCGATCGGCGGCCTATGCCGCGCGCTATCTCGCAAAAAACGTGGTCGCCGCGGGGCTGGCCGAACGGTGTACGATCCAGCTATCCTATGCCATCGGCGTCTCCAAGCCCCTATCCGTCTATGTCAACACCCACGAGACAGGAGAAGTCAGCGAGGACCGCTTGTCGGCGACGCTCTCCGAGCTTGTCGATTTGTCGCCGCGGGGCATTCGCGAGTATCTCGCCCTCAGCAAGCCAATCTTTGCACGTACGGCCGCATACGGACATTTCGGTCGAGAGCCGGAGGCTGATGGCGGGTTTTCCTGGGAACGGCTGGATTTGGTCGATCAGCTACGATCGGCCTTCGGCGCCTGACCTTTTAACTGGCCGGCCATGACCGGCGAACGCGATTCCTCAGCCAAGGCCCACGGGTCCGGACGGCCAGTCCGGCGAAACTTGCACGGCCGGCGCCAGGGCCGACCCTTGCGCGCCGGCAGCCGCCGCCTGCTGCAGGAGCTGCTGCCGGACGTCCGCATCGATCCGCCGCCACCGGGCGGGACGCTCGATCCCGCAGCCCTCTTCGCGCGCAGGCCGGAAGCCGTTTGGCTGGAGATCGGCTTCGGCAGCGGCGAGCATCTGGCCTGGCAGGCGGCGCGCAATCCTGGCATCGGCATCGTCGGCGCCGAATATTTCGTGAACGGCGTCGCCGCGCTGCTGCGCCAGATTGAAGATCGCGGCCTCGACAACGTGCGCATTCTGCAGGGCGACGCGCGCCCGCTGATGGATGCTTTGCCGGCGAAGTGCCTGGCGCGCGCGTTCATCCTGTTTCCCGATCCCTGGCCCAAGGCGCGCCATCACAAGCGGCGCATCGTTCGGCGCGAAACGCTGGCGCGCCTGGCGACCCTCATGGTCGACGGCGCGGAGTTGCGCATCGCCACGGACGACCGGTCCTATCAAGGCTGGATCTTGGAGCGCGCGGCGGCTGACCCGTCGTTTTGCTGGCTGGCCGAGGGTCCAGGCGACTGGCGCGCGCGGCCGGCCGACTGGCCGTCCACCCGATACGAAGAAAAGGCAATTCAAGACGGGCGCCGCCCCGCCTTTCTGCGCTTTCGGCGGCGGGCTCGACGAACGGCCTCGGCCGGCCTCGGGGGTTAAGACCGAGGCCCTCGAGCGCGTGGATTCCTGGGATGGAAAAGCCTTGCGAGCCATAGGGCTTGAGCGTAGAGTGCGCGATCCTTATGGGTGCGATGCGGTGCTCGATCGAGCAGTGTATCAGGCTCCTCCGAAGGTGGGCCAACGGCCCACTTTTTTTGTACCGTCTGGCAGGACAGGAGACGCCTGTTGAGCGAGACCTCCGTCTGGGAGATGAGGGTGCCAGCTCTGACTAGCGAAGGCCGGGCCGAAACGATCGAAAGATTAGTGAAGGCGCCTTTAGAGGCCGAAGGGTTCGACATCGTGCGCGTGATCTTCTCCGGCGATCGCCATCCAAAACTCCAGATCATGGTGGAGCGCCAGGACGGCCAGGACGTGAGCGTGGACGACTGCGCGCTGGCCAGCCGCCGGGTGAGCGCCGTTCTCGACGTTGAGGATCCGGTCTCCGGCTCCTATGTGTTGGAGGTCAGCTCGCCGGGCATAGATCGGCCGCTGACGCGGCTCCGGGACTTCGAGCGCTTCGCCGGATTCGAGGCGCGTGTCGAGCTGCGCATCCCGGTGGCCGGCAGACGGCGCTTTCGCGGCCGGCTTCTAGGCGTGGATCATGAAAGAATCCGCCTGGAGACGGACCAGGAGGAGATCGAGCTGTCCTTCGACGACATCCATAAGGCAAAGCTTGTTTTGACCGATGACCTGATCGCGGCGAGCCAAGACCGGCCGCGACCGGCATAAGACGGGTTGGATGGAAATGATGGAGACAACGGCGCTTTCGAGAACAGAGCTTCTTCAGGTCGCGGAAGCCGTGGCGCGGGAGAAAAGCATCGAGCGCGAAGAAGTTCTCGATGCCATGGAGCAGGCGATCGGCAAGGCCGGCCGGGCCAAATATGGCCACGAGCATGATATCCGGGCGGAAATCGACCGGCGGACGGGGGAAATCCACCTGCGCCGATTCCGCGAGGTGGTCGAGGAAATCGAGAACGAATTCACCCAGATGACGATCGAGGAGGTCGACGCGCGCGAGTCCGGTCTCGGCGTGGGAGATTTCCTGATCGAGGACCTTCCGCCGATCGACCTCGGGCGTATCGCCGCCCAAACCGCCAAGCAAGTGATCGTCCAAAAAGTCCGCGAGGCCGAGCGCCAGCGCCAGTACGAGGAGTTCAAGGACCGGACCGGTGAAATCGTCAACGGCATCGTCAAGCGCAACGAGTTCGGCAACGTCACGGTCGATCTCGGCCGGGGCGAGGGTCTGATGCGCCGCGACGAAAGCCTGCCGCGCGAAGCGCTGCGGACCGGCGACCGGGTGCGGTCCTACATCTTCGATGTTCGCGAGGAGCTGCGCGGCCCGCAGATCTTTCTGTCGCGCACCCACCCGCAGTTCATGGCCATGCTGTTCGCGCAGGAGGTGCCCGAGATCTACGACAGCATCATCGAGATCAAGTCGGTCGCCCGCGACCCGGGCAGCCGGGCCAAGATCGCGGTGATTTCCCACGATTCCTCGATCGACCCCGTCGGCGCCTGCGTCGGCATGCGCGGCAGCCGCGTCCAGGCGGTGGTCGGCGAACTGCAGGGCGAGAAGATCGACATCATTCCCTGGTCGCCCGATACCGCGACCTTCGTGGTGAATGCCTTGGCGCCGGCGGAGGTCACCAAGGTGGTGATCGACGAGGACCAGGGCCGCATCGAAGTCGTGGTGCCGGACGATCAGCTGTCGCTGGCCATCGGCCGGCGCGGGCAGAACGTACGCTTGGCCTCGCAGCTCTCGGGCTGGGAAATCGACATCTTGACCGAGGACGAGGAATCCCGCCGCCGCCAGGAAGAGATGCGCTCCCGCTCGGAGCTGTTTATCGAAGCGCTCGACGTGGACGACGTCATCGCCCATCTCCTGGTGGCCGAAGGATTCACCACGCTCGAACAGGTGGCCTTCGTGCCGATCGCGGAGCTGGCGGAGATCGAAGGTTTCGACGAGGACGTCGCCGAGGAGCTGCGCGCCAGGGGCCGCGGATTCCTGGAGGAACAGGACCGTCGGTTCGAAGAGGAGCGCCGCGAGCTCGGCGTTTCCGACGATTTGGCGGCCATCGAGGGAGTCTCGCCGAGCATGCTGGTCCTGTTCGGCCGAAACAACATCAAGACCCTGGACGATTTGGGCGATCTGGCGAGCGATGAGTTGATTGAAATGTTTGCCGACAACGCACCCCAACCGGAGGTCGCCGACAAGATCATCATGGCGGCGCGGGCCCATTGGTTCGAGGGCGAGGACCAGGACGAGGATCAGGGCGAAACCGGCCCGGACGAGCCGAGCGACGAGGAAGAGTCAGGCGACGAACCGGGAGAGGCCGCCGAGGCGGCGGCCCCGGAAGCGCATCAAGAGGCCGCCGAGGCCGAGAAACTGGGCTCGACGGAGGTTTGAGGCCGAACCGTCATGCACCATGCCGCTCCACACCTGCCGGCCGACCAGGCCAGCCGCGGCCCACAGCGCCGCTGTATCGCCAGTGGCGAGGTGCGGGACAAACATCGACTCCTCCGCTTCGTCGTGGGCCCTGACGGCGGACTGGTGCCCGACCCGGTCGGACGCCTGCCGGGACGAGGTTTGTGGTTGTCTCCGCGCCGGGATATGTTAGAGAAGGCCTGTGCGCGAAACCTGTTCGCCAAGGCGGCAAAGGCTTCTGTGCGGGTGCCGGATGATTTGCTGGAGCGGACGGAAGGCGCGCTTCGACGGCGTTTTCTGGAGCTCCTTGGCCTCGCCAATCGGGCCGGCCAAGCGGTTGCTGGTTTTCAGAAGGTCAAGGACCGGCTTGCCGCCAACGAGGCGGCGCTGCTGGTTCATGCCGTGGATGCGGCCGAGGACGGACGGCGCAAGATTGTCGGCTTGGCCAGGGCACGGCAGCCTGACCTGCCGGTCGTGGCCCTGTTTACGGCCACAGAGCTGGGACGGGCGCTTGGCCGGGACAACGCGGTCCATCTGGTTGTGCTGCCGGGCGGTTTGGCTGAGCGCCTCGAAGCCGAGGCGCACCGGCTGGCGGGCCTGGTCGGCGAGAGCGGGATCGTATCGAAGGAACCGAGTCTGAGTTGATGAGCGAAACGACGACCAGCAAAGACGACAAAAAGAAGCCGTTGAAACTCAACCGGCCCGGTCGGCTCGAGCTCAGAAAGACCGTCGAGACCGGCCAAGTCCGCCAGAGTTTCAGCCACGGCCGCTCCAAGACGGTGATGGTCGAAGTCAAGCGCAAGCGTACCTTCGCCCCGGGCGAGGGCGGGCGCATGACCGAGGTGACCGTCGAGGCCGCGTCCCAGGAGAGTGCCCAGCCGACCCCCGCCGAGCTGGCCGAAGCGGCTTTCTCGGCCTTGGAAGCGGAACCGGCGGCCAACCTGACCGATGCGGAACGGGCGGCGCGCCTGCAGGCCCTGAAAACCGCCAAGCAGGAAGAGGACCAGCGCAAGAAGGAAGAGGAGCTGGAGGCCGCGCGCCGCGCCGAAGAAGAGGCCGAGAGCGCAGCCGAGGCGAAAGAGGAAGCGCGCCGGCGCAGCGAGGATGAAGAAGCCGAACCGGCAGCCCGGGACGCAACCGAACAGGCCCCGGCGCCCGCCGCGCCGGGCGTCGTCGACCCGACCGTGGCGCCCGCGGCCATGCCCGAGCCGGGAAAACCGGCACAGCGCGCGGCACAGCCCGAGGAAGAGGGCGATGCCGCCAAGTCCCGGCGCAAACCCGGCGCGCCCCGGCCGGCCGCGCGCCGCGGCGAGCCGCGCCGCCGGCGCGGCAAGCTGACTATCGCGCAGGCTCTCGAGGGCGATGAGCGCGAACGGGTGCGCTCGCTTGCCTCGGTCCGCCGCCAGCGCGAGCGCTTGCGCGCGTTGCAGGAGAAGCAGGCCCATCAACCGCCGCAGCGGGTGATCCGCGAGGTCGTCGTCCCGGAGGCGATTACCGTTCAGGAATTGGCCAACCGCATGGCCGAACGCGGCGGCGAGGTGATCAAGGCCCTGATGAAAATGGGAGTCATGGCGACGATCAATCAGACTATAGACGCCGACACGGCCGAACTTCTGGTGGAGGAATTCGGCCACCGGATCAAGCGCGTTTCGGCGGCGGATATCGAACTCGGGCTGAAAGGCGACCCGGACGTGGAAACCGAAAAGGCCCCGCGGCCGCCAGTGGTCACCATCATGGGGCATGTCGACCACGGCAAGACCTCGCTGCTCGACACCTTGCGCGAGACCGACGTCGCCGCCCACGAGGCCGGCGGCATCACCCAGCACATCGGCGCCTATCAGGTTCAGCTTCACGGCGGCGCCAAGATCACCTTCATCGACACGCCCGGCCATGCCGCCTTCACCGAGATGCGCCTGCGCGGCGCCAAAGTCACCGACATCGTCGTGCTGGTGGTCGCCGCCGA
>Ga0114923_10000991_pt1 | contig 20143 bp, 17 predicted proteins | sample SumtaG_FD_89578 | JGI IMG/M metagenome (GOLD analysis project Ga0114923, IMG submission 89578) | Deep subsurface microbial communities from Indian Ocean to uncover new lineages of life (NeLLi) - Sumatra_00157 metaG | ecosystem: Environmental > Aquatic > Marine > Oceanic > Sediment | place: near...
ATCACTCGCTCTCCCAGATCGACGGGTTCCCCGATGCTGGCGGCGCGCAGGAGATCCGTGAACCCGCGAACTCCCTTCAATTCTGTGCCGCTAATCGGAACCATCCCGGTCTCGGTGACCTGTACGGTAGTCACGCTCTGCATCAGCGACTGCACGTCTCCCTCTTGACTCACGGCGGGGATAACGATGTCCGCCGGCAGCTGGAAGGACGATCCCTCAACCGGTACGGGGCGTCGACGGCCTGACTCGTCCGGTTCAGCAAGCTTCATTTCATCGCATTCAAGGGCGACGACTCTCCCGCTATCCCCAATGATGCGGGTCGGACTTGCAAGGAACCTGAAGACGATGCCCTCTTCTTCGCAGGCAGCAATCTCCGTGTCACGAGCAGGCATCTCTTCTCGAGAACGGCGGTAAAGCACGGTTACCTGTCGGGCAGCCAGGCGTAGGGCGGTACGCGCGGAGTCCATTGCGGCGTTGCCGCCCCCAATCACCACAACCGACTTGCCCTCTATATCGGCCGGCTGCTCCATCTTCACTTGCTGGAGGAAGCCAGTGCCGTGAATAACGCCTTCCAGATCCTCTCCTTCGATTCCCAGGCGCCGACTTTGGTGAGTCCCGATGGCAATGAAGATCGCCTCAAACCCCTGCTCGAATAGGTCATCGAGTCTCAGGTCCGGTCCCACCGGGGTGGAGAGCCGGACTTCTACACCGGCTCGCTTGATTCCCTCAATCTCGAAGTCGAGAACGTCAATCGGAAGGCGATATCGAGGAATCCCGACCCGCAACATACCCCCTGCTACGGGGAGCGACTCGAAGACCACTGGAGAGTATCCCCGATGGGCCAGCTCCCAGGCGCATGTCAGACCGGCAGGTCCGGAGCCCACGACAGCCACCTTGCGGCCCGCTCCACGTCCCACAGGCTCTTCCTGATCCTCGGACTTGCCAGCGGCAAATGCGTCTGGCTGCTCGAGCGCAAGCTTCATCTCGCGATCTGCAAGGAATCGGTGCAGATCGCGAATGCTGAGGCCTTCATCGACCTCGCATCGATTGCAGGCCTCTTGGCATGGATGTGTGCAGATTCGCCCACAAGTGGCCGGGAAAGGATTTCGCCTGCGATAGACCTCGAGGGCCTCGTCGAACCGACCCTCGGCAAGAAGTGCAGTAAACCCTTGCACGTTCACTCCAGCCGGGCACGTGTTTCGGCACGGAGCCGATCCCTGCTTGTCAATCGCGAACGTGTTCGGGTACGCTTGAGGATACGGTCGGTAGGTCGCCTTTCTGTCAATCAAGCCGAGATCGAACTCGCTGCTCACGTTTACAGGGCAAACCTCGGAACACTCGCCGCACCCGGTGCACTTATCGCCGTCAATGAAACGCGCCTTCTTGTCCAGAGTGACAGTGAAGTTGCCCGGCTCACCACTGATAGCGGCGATTTCGGCAAGTGTGATGACCTCGATGTCCTTCTGGCGCCCGACTTCGACGAGTCGGGGAGCCATCGTGCACATGGCACAATCATTGGTGGGGAACGTTTTGTCGAGCTGGGCCATCACTCCGCCGATGGCGGGACCTCTCTCGACGAGATAGACCTTGAATCCCCCATTTGCCAGATCCAGGGACGCCTGCATCCCTCCGATACCGGCTCCGACGACGAGAACCGCCCCCGTCTTGCCCCCTGTCGACTCAGACATCGTCGCCTACCGCCTCACCTTCGTAGACCAGTATAAGACAAGAGATGTTTTTACTTGTCTGTTGCATCGAAGACACCGGTCGCGGTGTCTTCTGGAATTTTAGCCTTGAGTCTAGGTAGTGTCAAGATAGATCATGCCGACGACTATAAAGGTAACGACCCTATGGCGTGTTCGGAAGGCTGTGACAAACTCGATCTTGTCGCCGCGAACCGAGGACGCTCTAAACCAACAGGTCCACGTGGCTGTCGGTGCTGCGACCTAATCGGGGGGGCTTCGACGGCGGAGATCGGCCGGGATGCCTGCTCAGAAGACGCGAAATTGCTGCGACGGGAAAGGTATCATCGCGGGCCCATCGAATATCGAAGCATTTGAATCACTGAAAACGGGCGAGAATGCGAATCGCTTGCGAAGGACCACGGATGGCCTCGGCTACATGGAGTCGTCCAGCTCTGCCTGCTTGAGTTCCTCCTGGGTGCAGACCCAATGGCGGGCGCCCTGGTACACCTCGCACTCATGGCATCTACGATCGCCACGCGTTGCCGAGACGGCCCAACATGGCATGCTCTTCGTCTTCATTTTGGCACACGCGCTGCACTTCTCCGCACTGCGCTTGCGAATCTCTGTGCACGGACTGAGAGCGAGCAGCCGCTGCAGGCCGGCGATATTGATTCCACCTTCGTGCAACAAGTAGCGAATGACGCGGATCCAGGCGAGGTCATCCTCGGAGTAGAAACGCCACGTACCGCGTCGGGCAGGGATGAGAAGCTGTTGCTTCTCGTACATGTAGAGCGTACGTGGGTGAACGCCCGCGAGCTCCGCGGCGATGCTGATCGGGTACACCGGCCTTCTCGAGGACGCGGTGGACGTCGCCTTCGGGCCGTTGCCCGTCTCATTTGAAATCCCCATTGTCATGCACATGAATCTGCAAGATTAGTCCGAAACCGGCAATGGGTCAACTGCTGCAGACCGGCATTATCAAGAGAGGAGCCTCGCACACCCCGCTCACTCGGTTTCCCACGAGGATTGGAACTCATGCATGTCCCTCACTATGGCCGGTGTCAGTCGCTGGATGACGCACCGTCCGGATCGGTCTTCCGGTCAGTCGAAGTGAGGTGTGAAGAGGAGTACGTTCTCATTGCGGAGATGCTGCCGAGCGCAGCCGGAACCGCTGCAACAAGGGTTAGAACAGCGACCACCAGGCCGACGATAGAGGATGCGAGCTGCCAGTCGAAGATCCTGGCCATCTCGTATGAACCGAGGATGAGAAACACCACATAGGCCAGGAGCGATGCAGCTCCGTACACCAACGCCAGCGCCGAAGTGGCCAGCGCCTTCCCCCTGTGTTGCCGGAGATAAGGCTGCAATCCCCAGACCTTTTCGCGTGGCTCTCCTTGCGCGGATGACGCGTTCCCCGACAGGGTTGAAACGAAGTACGCCATGACATAGGCACCGAACATCGCCGTGTCCGCTCCCTTGTAGGACAGCACGGCAAAGAAAAGGCCGAACGCGAACAGAACCGTGGGCTTCCAGGGACCCAGATTCACGAGAATCGAGCTACTCGTGAGTAGGGCGAAGCCTGCCAAGGCCACCAGTGAGACAACCACGAGGAGGGTAAACGCGTATCGGATGTGGCGCTGCTCCGGGTTACGGAGACTTCTGCCCCTTCCGAGATCTGACAACCTGGCCATGCTCACATCCTTCGCCGCCGAACGCCCTCGCAGAGGGATTCGTCTGCGGCTCTCAACCCGGATCTCGACGATCCATGGATTCGAGATTCTACTGCTACAACGCCCCCGAGGCCACCTCATCGCACGCTGAAGGCCAGTGACACGGCGTCCCCTGACGTCGTCCAGGGAACGGTCCCCATCGCCGGGTACCGGAGGCCGGACTAGGGATCGGTGCAAGCACTCACCTACTCACTCTTCGGCGGTTTCTCAACACGAGAGTTGCGAGTTAGAATGGTTCTCGCACCATTCCCGGCGGAGAGGAGGCAACGGTCGGTGTTGGGAACTTTCGGATCGAGAAGCCTGAGGATCGGTCTGCAACTGACGTGTACGGTGGCTGCTCTGCTCGTTTCGTCAGCGGTTTGGGCCTCATCGCAAGACGTGAACGTCTCGGCGAGTGGGACGCTCGAGTATCGAGCCGACATCGATGTGCGTGTTCTTCATGTTCGCAACGGCTATGGTTGCCTGGTCGATTCGCCGCTGTACGAGACGGTCGATGGAGCCGACCGCACTTGGGATGACGATGATCTCGTGTTGGGATTGGAACTGAACGGGAGCGCCAAGGCCTACCCGCTCGAGGCTCTCGGTCCGCCCCGATTCCACGTCGTCAACGACGTCTTCGGAGACGTTCCCGTTGCGGTGACGTTCTGCCCTCTCTGCTACTCGGCCCTTGTTTTCGAACGCCCAGAAGTCGCCGGAGACGTGCTGACCTTCGCGACCGCCGGACTCTATCTGCGCAACTTGGTCATGTTCGATCCGTCGACGCTCTCCCTCTGGCAGCAGCTCACCGGCGAGCCGATTGCGTGGTTGGCGGACGGTCCGCTAGGGATCGATCGCGAGCCGCTGGCTCTGATCCCGGCGGACATCGTCGAGTACGGAGAGTGGAAGGCCGCCTATCCCGAGACGCTGGTTTACGTCGATCCAACACGAAGAGCGGCTTCCGACATGCGATGCTCATTCCCGGAACTCTCGCTGTATGGCGAAATTGCCCGAGGCTCTGTCGGTCGGGACATCGAATCGCCGACGATCATCGACCGGCGTCTGCCGGAGCGGGAGCTGGTGATGGGGATCGTTGTCGACGGACAGGCGAAGGCCTACGCTGAGGCCCGCCTCGACGATCTGGGTATCGTCAACGATCTGGTTGGCGGCGAATCGATCGCGGTGTTCGTCGATCCTGTCTCACGCGTGATCCGTTTCTTCAATCGCAGTGTAGGGAGCCGTGTCTTGACGTTCGTCCGCAGCGGCGAACAGATCTCGGATGAAGAGACGGGGACGCATTGGTCGTGGGACGGTATCGCGCTTACGGGCCCACTGGCGGGAGAGTCCCTACAAGAGATCCCCGCGACGCCTTCGTACTGGTTCGCCTGGTCTGAGTTCTACGTCGGGACGGAGTTGTACGAGCAGCCCGGATGATCCGCAATCGCTCTTGGTTCGCGTTTGCGAGAAGAGTTGACGGTCTAGACGTTTAGCCAATCCCGTGCTTCGCGGACGGCGTCCTCGCAAATTGATTCGGCCAGACCGATGTACTCTGCCGGTTTGAGCTCCTTGAGTCGGGCCTTGACGGAATCTGCAATTTCCAGTTTGTCGACCCAAGCCTGCAGATTCTCAATCGACAACGATTGGCCGCGTGTCAATGTCTTGAGGAGTTCGTACGGGTTCTCGACACCTTCGCCTCTAAGAACTGTTTGAACCGCTTCGGCCAGCACTTCCGGGTGCGCCCGCACGTTATGCAAAGCCGCCTCGCGATCGATGTCGATACGATCCAAGCCCTGCATCGTCTGCTGAAGGGCCAGATAGCTGTGGCTTAAGGCTACACCGACGTTTCGCTGAACTGTCGAGCCGGACAGATCGCGCTGCATGCGCGACTGCGTAAGCTTGTCGGCCAGCGCCGGCAATAGGGCATTGGCGATCGTGATGTTGCCCTCGCTGTTCTCGAAGCGAATCGGATTCACCTTGTGCGGCATGGTCGAAGAACCGGCTTCCCCAGGGACTGCCTTCTGAACGATCTCGCCATGAGAGATGTACTGCCACAGGTCAAGATCCAGGTCGAGCACAATGTTGTTGATCCGGGCCGTGATGGCGAGATATTCGGCAAGTGAATCACCGCCTTCGATCTGCGTGGTACACGGATTCCATTCAAATCCCATGCCCTCGACAAGGACCTGGGAGACTGCCGGCCAATCGACGTTAGGTGCGGCTGCCACAAGTGCGGAGTAGGTGCCGGTGGCGCCATTCAGCTTACCGCGGAACCGAAAAGATGCCAGTTGCCGAGCTTGTCGAAGCAAGCGGGCCAGGAACACGGCCATCTCCTTGCCCGCAGTGGTGGGGCTGGCCGGTTGCCCGTGGGTACGTGCGGGAAACGGAACTGCTTTCCAGGCATCGGCAAGATCGGCCATCGTTCTGATCAACTCACGAAGTTGCGGCAGTTGATGCTCGTCCCGATAGCGCATCAAGATCCGCGCATGGGCAAGGTTGTTGACGTCAGCCGACGTCAGGCCGAAGTGAATCATATCGGGATGCGAAAGCTCCAGCTTTTCCCGCAAGAAGAGTTCGCACGCCTTCACGTCGTGGTTGGTTTCAGCTTCAATCTCCTTTACCCGTGCGAAGTCGCGTTCGTCGAAACAGGCCAAGGCATCGTCGATCCGAGCGGCCTCATCTTGGGTCAGGGAGGTGAAGATACTCCTGGAATCGAGGGCTTTGAGATAGAGAAGCTCAACGGCGCATCGCTCACGCACCAAGGCGAACTCAGAGAACGTGTCCCCTAGCGGGGACAAAGCAGCGACGTATCGTCCGTCCAACGGCGAGATCTCTTTGAACATCACGCGGCCCTCCCGTCCCTACGACGTCAGAAACCCCTCGTAGCATAGCAGATGTTGGGATCAGATGCTCCAGCTGCTCAGGCTAGTGTATTCGTGGTGACGAATGTCAAGAACGCGTAGAATGGCCGTTCATTCGTCCGAGGAGAACCAGCCCATGTCACAGATTCTTGCTGTTGCCACCGGAGGAGCGGTCGGAAGCGTCCTGCGCTATCTGATCTCCCGCATCTCGTTCCTGTCGGCGTTTCCCTGGAGCACATTGCTGGTGAACCTGGCCGGCAGCTTCTGTCTCGGAGTGTTCTTGGCAATAGCAGGGACGCGGGTGTCGATGTCCCAGGAATCGCGCGCCTTTGTGTCGATCGGCTTGCTTGGAGGGTTCACTACATTCTCCACCTTCAGCCAGCAGACGATCTCGCTCTGGCAAGCCGAGAGGTTCGCTTTTGCCGGGTGGAACGTCGTGCTCAACGTAACGCTGGGACTGTTCGCCGCCTGGCTCGGCTGGCGGCTAGGCCGGATGTTCTGATTCGTCGTTGTGTTACCACAGAACCATCGCCGATCTTGGCTTCTGGAGACGTCTCTCATGGGATGAGCTTTCCCACTATCGATCGCCCGCCGAGGCCGGCTGCGGCCTTACGCAGTTCGTCGATGGTGAGTTCTTCTACTGTAATGCAGGTCGCACGCTGCCCGATCCCTTCCAGGAAGTGGGCGTCCGAGGTTCGCAGCACAGCGGCGTCGCCACAAATCTCGGGGAAGTTTTCACCCCGGACTTCGATGATGGGGAACTCGAGTCCCTCGGGCAGTTCTCCCATTTGCGAAAGTGCGCCAAATAACTCGCGGTCGATGTGCGCGGGAACCGCCAATCCTCCCAGTTCGTCGATCCTCTGCGTAGCGTCTGCGAACGACAGATCGAGGCCATTGACTAGGAACCTCGGTTCGCGGCGCACGATGTTCTCGTCAGCGCCCACCTGAACCTGCTCACCGAGGCCGTAGGGATCTTCGTACGTGTCAGGCAGTAGAGCATAAACCTCTTCCGAAAACGCCAGGCACGTGGCTTCGTCATCGAAATAGGCCAACAGGTGCACGTCTTCACGTGTCTGCAGCTCCAGTCCATACAGATAGGCGAGTCCCTTTTCGCGAGCGACCTGCGCGATTGCCGGTGTCATGGCGGCTGTGTTGTGATCGGTGACGGCAATGAGATCGAGCCCCTTGGCAAGGGAGGCATCCACGATTGCATGCGGCGACATCGTCAGTTGGCCACAAGGAGAAAGGCAAGAATGAATGTGTAGATCCGCTAGATAAGTCTTCATGGGCATCCGTGATCTCGTGGAGATTCCTTCCCGCCAGTTCTAGATATGTTCCGAGTTATGCTCTTCGTGTGATCAGCGAATCGGCCGTCATTTCGGGCGGAGGTTCAACGCCGAGCAAATCGAGGATCGTGGGAGCGATGTTGGACAGAATCCCGCGAGGTCGCAGTTCAACGGATTCGCCGCTACGCGGAATCAGGAAAGCATCGACATCGTTCAGGGAATGCGCCGTCTTCGTGCGACCGTCACGGTCCAGCATCTCTTCCACGTTGCCATGGTCGGCAGCGATCAGGATGATGCCGTTGGCACTCCTCACGGCATCAATGATCATGCCGGTACAGATATCGACCACCTCCACCGCCTTGACCGCGGCTTCAAAGACGCCGGTATGCCCAACCATGTCGCAATTCGCAAGGTTGATGACGATGAATCCATAGTCGGTTCCTTCAGGACCGGAATCCGCTGTAGCCTCCTCACAGAAATTGCATGTAAGGCCGTCGACTGACGCCGCTTTAGCACGCAAACCTTTGCGTCCGTCCAGGATCGCGGCAATAGCCAGCTTCGTCGTCTCAAAGGCGCTCATCTCAGGCTTCAGGTTCTCGGGGATCGTGATGCTTGGGATCAACGCACGATCCTCGAAAGGAAACGCCTCAATTCGTTTGCCGTTGAAGAAGCTGGTTACGTGCCGATACTTCTGGTACTCAGAGATCCTCAGTTGACGTATACGGCGATCGGCGAGAACTTCTCCCAGCAATGCATGCATGGAGAGCGGGGCTAGAATGTTGAACGGAAACTCATCGTAGTACTTCGTCAGTCCCGCATAGAAGATATCCGGGCGAGAACCGACATCGAACGGAGTGAATCCTTCATCGCAGAATGCCATTGACAGTTGGATCGTGCGATCTTGTCGGTAGTTGAAGTGGAGAACCGAATCGTTGTCCCGAATGGTGCCGATGGGAGCTCCCGCAGTGTCCACGATGACTGTAGGGCAAATGAATTCGTCCAATTCCAGCGGGCCAGTTTCGTTCTTGATCCCGGCGTCTGCACGCGCGTAGGCCTCTTCAATCGCGCACTTGGCGGAGGATGCGCGCTTGCCTTCCCCAAATACCAGAGCACGAAATGCGGCTTCCGTTCGATCCCAGTTCAAGACCCTGTCCATGGCGTAGTACCGGCCCATCACCGAGGCGATTGCGCCGGTGCCGATCTCCGCGAGCACATCCTCCAGCTGAGCAAGGAAGCGGAGGGCGCTACGCGGAGGCGTATCCCGTCCGTCGCTGAAAAAGTGAACGAGGATCCTGCGCACTCCCTGCTCGGCAAGATGTCTCAGAATCGCGTACAGATGGGCCTGATCGGCGTGCACGCCTTGATCTTGAACCAACCCCATGAGATGGAATGCAGAGCCGTGCTTCAAGCAGTTATCGACCAGCAACCGGAACCTGTTGGATTGAAAGAACGCCCCGCCGGCAATGGTTTCGTCGACGCGCACCATCTCCTGCTTGACAATCCGACCGGCGCCCATGTTCAGATGCCCGACCTCAGAGGATCCCATGACCCCGGCCCGCAGCCCCACACCTTCTCCCGCCGCTTCAAGTACCGAGTGAGCAGCGCGGCTATGCAGGGAGTTCGCAACAGGTGTGTGCGCGGCCAGCACCGCGTTTCCGAGTCCATCTTTCCCGATACCCCAACCATCGCGGATCAACAACACAACTGGGCCGGCGTTCGCCGACGAAGTCTCGCGCATTCGTTGGTTCAATCCCTTCTCCTTCGTCGTCATTGCATTGATGGTGAAAATACGAAACCCCATGCTTGAAATCAACCGATGGGACGAAGAACACTACACGAATGTTCAAAGCTCGATCCTCGTAGGATCCATTTGGGATCTTGAAGCCGCTTGATGCATGACGTATGGTCCTTCACTGTCAACCCAAGGAGGGCGCTTCACAAGAATCCACGAGTATCGGGCGAAGCATCCGAACGCCGAATACAGCATCCTGAAGAAGGTAGCGCTTCGTCCGTTTCCTGCGAGATAGTGATCCTCCACGGAGCTGATCCCGAGCACGCGGATCTCTCCCCAGACAAGGAAATCGTGGTCAGCCGTTGCGTGGGCGGAACACGTTCGACACTCTCGATTTGTACAGTGAACTGGTTGTGGAGAAGAATAGGTTCGAGAAACCCTGAACCTAGGCAGAAGGAGCTTCGATGGGATCGATGACCATTCAGGAGGCATTGCTGGCCGCGCTCAAACAGGCCACCACAGTATTGCCGCAAGATGTTGTGAACGCGCTGCAAGCAGCGCGAGCGCGCGAAACCTCGTCTATGGGCGTAGCCCAGTTGGACGCGATCCTGGAGAACGTCGCGATCGCTCGTGATGGTTCTATTCCAATGTGTCAAGACACCGGCATTCAAACATTCTTCGTGGAAGCCGGTGTGCACAGCCCGTTTCTCAAGGATCTTAAGGGGTGGATCGGCGACGCCGTGATCCAAGCAACCACTACCGTTCCGCTTCGTCCCAACACGGTGGATCCGTTCACAGGGGTGAACCCGGGAGACAATTCGGGCCGCTTTATGCCTGTCATCAATTGGGAGCTTGTCGATGGCGACAATGTCGTAGTTTCCGTGCTGCCCAAAGGCGGGGGAAGCGAGAACATGTCGGCCCTCAAGATGCTGGCACCGGGCGTGGGGATGGTGGGCATCAAGAAGGCTGTCGTGGAACACGTCGTGTCATGCCGGGGCTGGCCGTGTCCGCCTACCATCCTCGGCGTAGGCATCGGTGGAGGCGCCGACATCGCTATGAAATTGGGCAAGAAAGCTGTGCTTCGCGAAATCGGCTCGCAACATGCAGATAAGGCAGCCGCGGCACTGGAACGTGAACTGCTCGAGCTCATCAACATGACGGGCGTGGGACCCATGGGCGTCGGCGGCGAAACAACCTGTCTGGCCGTGCACGTGGAGTACGCGCATCGTCATCCAGCATCGCTGCCGTTGGGCATTCTCGTGCAATGTTGGGCTGATCGACGCGCACGTGTGCGCTTGAATGCGGACGGAATCGCCGAGGTGATGAGCTGATGGAACGCAATCTTACTCTGCCCATCGACGGTGCTACGGCGCGCGAGCTTCGCGTCAGCGACATCCTTTTTCTGACCGGAACCATCTTCACAGCGCGAGACGAGGCGCATTTGCTGATGTTGGAAGCACAGGAATCCGGCAAAGACATCCCGTTTGACCCCTCTCAAATGGCTCTGTTCCACTGCGGCCCTGTGGTGTCAAGGCAGAATGGCGGTTGGAAGGTGATTGCCGCCGGACCCACTACGTCGATTCGCATGGAACTCTTCGAAGACAAGTACCTGGAGACGTTCCGGCCTCCCATCATCATCGGCAAGGGAGGCATGGGCGATCGCACGCAGACAGCTCTGGAATCTGTTGGCGCCGTGTACACGCATTACACGGGCGGCGCGGGTGCGTTGGCTGCCAAGCGAATAGAATCCGTCGAGGGAGTGGAATGGCTGGAAGAATTGGGCATGCCGGAAGCAGCTTGGCTCTTCAAAGTGAAGGATTTCGGTCCCTTACTGGTCACGATGGATTCAGCCGGGGGCAACCTATACAAAGATCTCGAATCCGCGGTTGCAGGAAATATCAAGGCTATTATGGAGCGCATTGACGCCACCTAAGCGCTGCGATCGCCTAAAGGAGCACATCATGGTGCCGGATGGTCATCTATCGGTGGAAGAACGAATCGCACGGGCGAAACTGCCTGGAAAGAAAGCTCCCGGTATGCATGCGTTCTATCGCGGCAAGGTCGAAACGGCGTTGAAGTGCTCGATCAACAGCGTTGACGATTTCGGGATCTGGTACACGCCGGGCGTGGCAGCGCCGTGCCTGGAAATCCATAAGGACCCGGCCATGGTGTTCGAATACACCAACAAGGCCAACGCCGTCGCTGTCGTGTCGGACGGCTCACGCGTGCTCGGACTCGGCAACATCGGTCCCATGGCCAGCCTTCCTGTGATGGAGGGTAAGGCCCTGTTGTTCAAGTATCTGGGTGGGGTAGGCGCTTTCCCCATCGTTCTCGATACGCAGGACCCGGACGAGATCATCCAGGCCGTGAAGTGGATTGCACCCGGATTCGGCGGCATCAATCTGGAAGACTTCGCCAATCCGAAGTGCTTTTATATTTTGGATCGCTTACGCGAAGAACTTGACACTCCGGTGTGGCATGATGACCAGCAAGGAACGGCCTCCATTACGCTGGCCGGTGTCATCAACGCGGTCAAGCTGGTGGGCAAGGATCTGAACAAGGTGACCTATTCCGTCATCGGTTCGGGTGCCGCCAACATCGCCTTCGTGCGCATTCTCATCCGTGCCGGTGTGCCGGCGGGCAACATCATCCTGGTCGATTCCAAGGGTATTCTTCATCAAGGGCGTGAAGACTTGGAAGCCGATAAGGCTAACAATCCCTACAAATGGCAATATGCGGTGGAGACCAATGCAGAGGGACGAACCGGCGGCACAGCGGGAGCCATCGCCGGTAGCGATGTTCTGATCGCGGCGTCCAAGCCGGGACCGGACACCATTAAGAAGGAATGGCTCACCGCAATGAACAAGGATGCCATTGCTTTTGTGATGGCCAATCCGATTCCTGAGATTTGGCCGTGGGAAGCCAGAGAAGCCGGTGTCCGCATCGTAGGCACCGGTCGCTCCGACTTCCCCAATCAGATCAATAATTCGATCGTATTCCCTGGTATATTCCGCGGCACCCTCGATGTGTTCGCCAAGACAATCACCGATGAAATGGCCATTGCCGCCGCCTATTCCATCGCCAAGACGGCCGAGGACAAGGGTCTGAACGAGGGATACATCGTCCCTACCATGATGGAGACCGACGTGTTCATCAACGAGGCCGTGGATGTCGGTCTGAAGGCCATCGAGCAAGGCATCGCCCGGCGCATTCTCACCGCAGACGAACTACGAGCGGAGGCCGAATCCAAGATTCTCCATGCCCAAGCCGAAACCAAATCTCTCATGCAAGCAGGCATCATTGCGCCGGCTCCGGAGATCAAGCTCAACTAGCAAGCTATGGCAAGCAAGGAAGCCGGCTCAGTTCACGTGAACTGAGGCGGCGTTTGCCTTGTCTGAGATCATTACTGGTTCGTATCTCCCTGTATGCGCACTGCCGTACCATAGGCCAGGATTTCCGCTGCACTGGACATGGTCTGAGATGTCGTGAAGCGCACGCCGACAACGGCATTGGCGCCCAACGTCTCAGCTTGGTTCATCATGCGCTCGATTGACTGATCACGTGCCTTGTCCAACATCACGGTGTAGTCTTTGATTTCGCCACCCACGATGGTGCGTAGACCGGCCATGATGTCGTGGCCGATGTGCCGGGCTCGGATGGTGTTGCCTCGAACGAGCCCAAGGGTTTCGACAATCGCTTTTCCTTCAATACTATTCGTCGTTACTAGGAACATGCTTGTCCTCCTTCCGTTTCTCGATCACCAACCCGACAAGCGTCAAAACAATGCCCGCACCCGCACATAGGATGAGGGCCTTGAAGAATGGGTTGATTCGGGGAGCAAGAATCAAGAACGAAACGGCATGCTACTCCACGAATCCAACCAGCCCGGTACCTGCAACTAGAATGAGTGCACATCCAATCTTGAGCATACATTACCCCGTTTCTCCTATGCACCTCATATTATTCATTCCGTTCCACAAACACGAGCGTTGGGCAAGCAATTGCGAAAATTCATACGACTTTGGTAGTTACTTGAGCCTGTATACAACTGATTGCTCATGTCCGTAGATTGCGATAGGATATGGAATCGTCATTGTTTGACTGGAGGGAATGTGTTCACACGGAAGGTAGGGAAGACGGGGGGGTCGACGTACTTCGTCACCCTCCCCAAGCAATGGGCGGAACGCGTTGGCATCACGACAGGCTGCCAGATTAGTCTCGTTCCCAATGATTCCGGCGCACTGCTGATTGTGCCGGACAGTGTCGCCTCAGCGAATCGCTGCGTCATCGAGCTTCAGGATTGGGACTTCGATCGACTCGAGCGCGAAGTGATTGCACACTACATTGCTGGATTTGACGTCATTTCCGTTCACGGAGATCGCATTCGCCCGGAACAGCGCCGCATGGTGCGCGAGATCTCCCAACGTTTGGTGGGGCTTGAAATCTTCGAAGAGACCCAACAACTGATCGTGCTGCACTCTCTGGTGAACATCAAGGACTTCCCGGTACACAAGACGGTGGACCGAGTCTTCGACATCACCAAGGCTATGTTGGCCGATGCCGTAATCGCATTCTGCGAACATGATGAAGAGCTGGCCCATGACGTAATGGATCGCGATCGCGACATCGATCGACTTGTCTTGCTGGTAGCGCGGCAGTTCAGTCTTCTTCTGCGAGATCTCACCACCGAGGAAGACTGCGCCCTGTCTCGCCCTCAGTTCCTGCACTACCACGAGGTAGCCGATCAATTGGAGCGAGTCGCAGACCATGCCGCCAAGATCTCTGAAGCGACCCTAGCGTTGGATAGTCCAGTGGTTGAACGTGTATCCGCAGAGATCAAAGCACGATCCAAGGAATCTAACGAAGTGCTCAATCTAGCGGTCCGTTCTTTTGTTGAGCAGGACACTGATCTGGCCAATCAAGTGCTGGAGATGAGGGAACAGGAAGGGCAGCTCTTCGCCATTACCCGCCGTATAGCCACCGAAAAGCAACCGGGTGCCGCTTCATCGATCAGCATCGCTTTGGATAGTCTACTGCGAATCGCGGAGTATGGTTTCAACATCGCCGAAAACGCTCTGGATGCGCCCGTTTCCAGCAGCTTCCGGCCCTCCAAGGATTCATCTGCATGACCCAAGACGCGCAATACTTATAGGCTACCGCTTCAACTGCACAGCATCGGCGGGTTCAATTGATCACGATGCTATCGTCCATGGTAGTGGACTGTCTTTCTTGTCTGCAATTCGTCACACTCTTCACCAAACCCATCACTACTACTGCAGTAGGTTTCCATAGCTCAGCCTCAACATTTGTTGGCTGACGAATCCCACTGTATGCTGTGACAACTCCGGGAAGGGAAGTGAGCCATGGGCAAGACACTTGCTGAGATCAAGGCCGTAGTATGGGCCCATTTTCAACCGGGACAATGCGTGTATCTGGCAACTGCCGAAGGGGATCAACCTCGCGTCCGACCGGTAACGCTGCTCAATCTAGAGGAGAAGTTTTGGATTGCTACCAGTCCACGCAGCGCAAAGGCTCGGCAAATCCTTCGAAATCCTAACGTAGAATTCTGCTATCCTCTAACAGAAGATTGCGGCAGTGGCTATATCCGCGTCAGCGGGATCGCTATGGTGGTTCGTGATTCGGAAGTGATCGAGCGAATCGGAAATCAGATTCCTTTCCTTACCGAACACTGGACCGGCACGCAGGATCCCGATTTCTGCCTCATCCGAATCACGAGAGTCGAAGTCGAGTACCTCGAGCCGGGAGAGATGATTCCGCATACGTTCATCGTATAGCGGCCCCCATTCACATGAATCGATCCGCGTCCAAAGACAGATCCGTTACGTTCGATTCCATACCGTCTCAGCACCTCGCTTCGCAGTGACGCTGATGGCCGACAAGTGCGGACCCAAGTGATTGCCAACCTCTCGCAACTTGTGGTGATAACATCGAACAGCCTGATAGACCATCTCGCGCGCCGCCTTGTCGCAGGTATTCGAGAACAGCTCTTCGAGGATCGGGCTGGCTACAACAGGTCTCGAGGTGAAGGTCGCCTCCTTCTTGCCTCGCTGCAAGACGTGAACTAGCCTCAGCTCTAATGGCCAGTCGATTCCTTCCCTGTCAGAGAGTGGATATCGACTCGAAAGATCGTCGTTTCCGACAAGATGTTCTGAGGAATCTCCGTTTCACCATCGGTCTTGTATTGGGCCAATACTCGATCGGTCTTGTATTGGGCCAATGCTTTGCATTGGGCCAGCACGGCTTTGAGCCCAGCGCGTTTCTCATCCACATCCTCGACAAGGGACGCACAACCAAAACCGATCACGCTTTGGTAGCGCACAGACCAGCCGCACGCTTGGTCTCCAGGGACGACCTGGACACCGGCTTCAACCTCAAAGCAAACGTTGGGATTGGCCTTCAGAAGATCCAGTTTGGCACCATCGGAGGCGCAGTGAAAATAGAGGGTTTCATTGAGGATACCAAAGCTCATCGGGACGATATAAGGCCAATCCCCGCCACAAAACGCAACGCGGCAAACTTCTGCTCTCCGCAAGATCTCCCAAACGCACTCCGAATCTACAATCTCACGATCCTGACGCCGCATCGGACGAAGCCAAGAAGGCAACACACTCGAATTCATGACTCTCCGCGCAGGCGATCCAGTGTGGCCTTGGCCTCAGAACCGAATTCAAGAAACTTGACGAGCTTATCGCAAGCATACTCCGTGCACTCCGCACAATTCTCCACACCCTTCTCCGTTCCGCAGGCGCGAATCCCGCATTCCGTACAGTGCGACATCCACGGCCCGACACTTGAATGACATCCATTGCAGGTGCAGTCATCAGCGGACAATGTGGCGCCATATTGTTCGCTCCAAATCCTTGCCAACGCTTCTAAAGCATCCGTGTCCTCGTTCTTTGTGGCGATGTTGGCCGGACACTCCGTACAGGTCAACCCACAGGTGGCAATCATCTTCTCCATTCTCGACCTCCGTTCACACAACTTCGTCGCCGGAAGCCCAGTCTATCCCTTAGCAGCCCGTGTGGGAACCGATCTTCTACCGCTACGGAGCCTCGTGTCTCTGAGAATCATGTGTCCGACGAGATGATTCGGGCGGGCAGGGCGCTCAGGAAGGAGGACTCATCGCCCGTTGAGGAGGCAGTCTCTCACCACGGCGTGCGCCTTAGCCCGTTGGTTCGAGCACCACCCTGGCTCGGTAAAGCTTGAATACGTTGTGTGCACCTCACACTCCAGTTGCCGCAACGCGGACACTTTGTCCAGGCTCTGTAGCAGGATCCGTCGCAGCCCTCCTTGCTTGCTTGATCTGCCCAAACACCGGTTCCGCCGATTGTCCTCTCCTGCGGCAGCGCTCTCGGTTCCCGGGTAGCTTCAGCCGGTACCTCCTCTACTCGGAACGGATGCATCCTTGGGCGGTGGTGAGAGAGGAGAGGAAGAACGTTCGCGCCCGCACTTAACCCTTCCTGAGAGCTGCCAAGCATCAGGCGAGGGCATGTGCGCGATCGGAGGATCGAAAGAGCCGGATGCGAGGCAAGGGGCCAAACGACCGCAGTAGCGAAGGCCAAGGCGAAGATGTTCACGATCGGCGTTACGATCGCAGCAATCAGCGAAACATGTGACGAATAGCCAAGAGCGGATGGCGGAACAGCATGCGTGGTCCGGCGTAGCGCATGATGGCCCGAATGCGATCCCGATGATCAGCATCATGACAATGAATCGTGCAGCGACGGCACGTCGGCTTCTTGCTTCCGAGCGGACAGCACTGCACTCGTTGCTGGGCGTACCGAGACAGCTCGCTACATGATTCACACAACGAAGTTCTGCGATGATTGCCGTTGCAGTAGACCTCAACCATCAGCCGGACTGTGGCCGTCTCACGTTGAATGTGTCCGGTCGTCCTTCTTAGCACTTGGTCTCCTCAGTCGCTGCCCTTGCTCATCCCGTACAAACCTCCTGCTTTCTGGGCCGAGACAACGATCCCGCGGATCAAGGCGGAGCCGAAGCCGTGGTGTTCCATCTCGTTGAGTCCGGCAATGGTGATTCCCAACGGGGTAGTAAGGCTATCGATCAATGCTTCGGGATGCTCTCCTGATGAAAGGATCAGCTCAGCCGCTCCTTTGGCCGTTTGCGCTGCCAGACGAATGGCTTCGTCGGCGTGGAAGCCGACCTGCACACCGCCTTGCGATGCAGCACGGATGGCCCGGAGAAAGAACGCGATTCCACAAGCACAAAGGGCCGTAGCCGGCGTCAGTTGCTCCTCTTCGATGAGTTCAACCAGCCCCAGATGCGAAAACAGCTCGGAGGCCAAGTCCTTGGCATTCGATGGAGTCGATGCATGACACGCAAGACACGTCATCGACGTGCCAACGGCAACTCCGATATTGGGCATTGCTCGAATGATGGGAATCGAGGAGCCAACATGCTGCTGGATGTCTTCAATTCGCACATCAGAAACCGTAGAAATGAGAACGTGCCTGCTGGGATCCAGATTTCCTGCAACTTGATCCAACACGGCGTCCATTTGCTTCGGGCGAACGGCAATGAGCACGATGGCAGCATCGTCAATCGCCGAAACGTTATCCGTTGATGTGCGGAACCCTTCTCTGCAGAACACTTCGAGAGGGCCTTCCGATCGCCTGGTAATCGTGATGCTCGTCGGCTGTCGCGCTTCAGATGAGACGAGGCCACGGGCGATAGCTGCCCCGAGATTCCCTCCGCCGAGAATGGCAATTCTTTCCGTTCGCATTTCTCACGACCTTTCACTGGGCTGGTGCACCAAGAATAGTGGATTCAGGCTAATTCACAAGATCCTGACTGCTCGATCTCACTTCTTGATTCGATCGGCGAGGACCGCTTTGATCTCCCCACTGGGTCGAGATCCGTAAACGGCGACGGATCGCGCAGATTGTCAAGACCAGGCACTGCGCTCCGGGATGCTTGCCTTTCAATCCGAAACGCGAGGTTGTAAGCTTGAATCATCAAAGGGGGTCACAATGCGGCTTCGCTCATTCGTCTGTCTTCTTCTCGTTCTGATACTTGGTGTCTTGTTCTCCGGCTGCAGCAATAGTCCTGTCACTCCAACCGAGTCAATTGATGCAAACCAAGAGACAGCTTCCGACAACTCTTCTGAGACAGCGGAAGTTACCACTTCCGAGGCCGCATCTACTGCGCCCGAGATCGATCCGGATCAAGAGATCGTCGCACTAGTTAACGGATATCCGGTTTATCGGTATGAGTTTGAGAGCACGAAATACGCTCTTCTCAACCAATACGCGCAAACCTACGCGCAATTCGGCATGGACATCTCCTTGCTAACGGCCGGTGCAGATGGACGCATGTTTGAACTGGGTGTCGAAGGTGAGGCCTTTCAACAGCTGGTTCAGTTGATCCTAACTCGACAGGAAGCCGATCAACGCGGCATTGTGATCACAGATGAGGAGATACAGCAGGAGTTCGATTTGCAGTACAGCGAATTCTTGGCCGGCCAAGGATGGACCGAGGAGGACCTCGCCCTGTATCTGGTGCAACAGGACCGGACGGTTGAGTCATTCAAGGAGGACGTAAAGAGCTACATCTCCAATCAGATGCTGGCCATGGAGGTTCAACTGGCAGTTGCCGGCTCGCTGGACATCACCGAAGAGCAGCTTAACGGGTATTTCATCGAAAACGAAGTGGAGTATCGCCTCGTCGAACGGATACGCGCTTCTCATATCCTGTTTGGGACGTCCGAGAACGACCTCTTGGCATTCATCAACGAACACGTCGCTGATTACGGAGTGAATGGGGAACTCCCGGAGCTGGAGGAGATCGAAGACGAGGTACGCGCGGACATCAGAGAGCTTGCAGTGCAGGTGCTGGCTGAGTTGGCTGCCGGCGCGGGTTTTGCTGAGCTTGCCCAAGAGCATTCCACGGGTCCCACAGGTCCCAACGGAGGAGACCTCAACTGGTTTGAGCGCGGAGCAATGGTGGCTCCGTTCGAAGAGGCGGCATTTGCACTAGCAGTCGGGGACATCAGTGACATCGTTGAGACCTCATATGGTTATCACATCATCTTGCTCACAGAGCGCCAAGACGCCTCTTCGCCGGAGATGGCAGATGTGATCGATCAGGTTCGTGCCGACCTGGAGAATGAGCTGAGCTACGAACGCGCACTGGAGTGGTATAAAGGAGTCTTCAGTTCGGCGGAGTTTGATATCCACCAGCCGCTGTTGGATGCCATCGTCAAGCAAGCGGACGATATCGACGCTGCCATCGAAGTCCTTGAACAGGCAGCAAACGATGGTTCGTCCGATGATCCATATCTTCCGTTCGTCCTCGGCACCTTCTATAAGAGGAAGCTGGACGATGCACTCGGTGAGAAGACAGCGGCACTAGATGCCGAAGTAGGTGCGGAAACCGAAGATGAAATCGCTGCGCTCGAGGCACAGATTGCCGAGTATCGAGCCAAAGCGTTAGCCGCATTCCGGCTCGCACAAGAAACGGTTGGCGAGGATCCTGGGATCCAATCAGCAATCGAGGGGATCGAAGCTCCACCAAGCGGGTCGGAGGAAGAAACGCCGTAGGAGCCCGTCGCAACTCGTCGAAGCGAGTGAGAGCAATTGACTTCGCGAGCATACAGCCAGAAGAGTTTGGGAACTGACGCGCTTCACGCGGCAGTTCCTTGGAGTTCGGCGAGTGCTCCATCTCGGGTTCATGTTGCCACGCCAGAATGTTCCGGTCCGAATTGAACGGATGGAAGGCGAAGGACATGACATTTCGATGGATTGCCGGCCTGATCGAGAGCAGCCTTCTCGCCGGTGCACCCGAAACGAACTGTGTCTAACTACATCCGCCCTGGCCACCATCAATCACGACGATG
>Ga0114923_10000992_pt1 | contig 20141 bp, 16 predicted proteins | sample SumtaG_FD_89578 | JGI IMG/M metagenome (GOLD analysis project Ga0114923, IMG submission 89578) | Deep subsurface microbial communities from Indian Ocean to uncover new lineages of life (NeLLi) - Sumatra_00157 metaG | ecosystem: Environmental > Aquatic > Marine > Oceanic > Sediment | place: near...
TGACCAATTAGAATTACACGATCAGGCCCTTTCTTTCTTTCTTTCATTTTACGTATCGCAGCATCGATTGCATATTGAATGTCAAGAATTTGATTTTTAAAGTCAAATATAAGTCCCTTACTCTTCCCATGACCTCGTAAATCATATGAGAAAGTAGAGTATCCATATTTATCTTCTAGCGGTTCCAACCACTTTTCTGCGCTGACAGTGTTGCCTCCAGCTCCAGGGGACCATATTACTAAATCCCGTCCACAACCCGCCATACGACCATGTAAAATTGTGCCATCTTCTGTTTTAAAGAAAATATTTTTTCACCCAATTTTTTTTAAATTCTTAATAGATATGTTCCTAATTCATAATTTATAAGCATCAAGACTAAATAAAGAACTGCAACCTTTCCCTATTGATGGAGTTAATCGCCCTATAACTCTGAAAATTGCACCTTCTCGGCCACATTCAGGACATTTTTCCCAATTTTCTACTTGAACTAGGTCATCTAACAAAACTGCAACTCCAGCATAACTATTCACTCCATAGGGAGTAATTAATTCTAGTATTCCCGGCTCTCCCGTTTTTTTTAACGGTTCTAACGTATTAACATCACGTACTACTATCCTACCTTGATCATTATTCATATGCAGTAAAAAATCGTTGTATCGTTTTGACCAATGTCCACCACATGACAATGGACTTTCGGTTGCCGCAAAATTGTCACAAAATTTATCTGTAGTAATATTAAACATATCACACATTTGTTCGATGAATTCCGACTTATCCACTTCGTGTCCCAACTTAACTCGCCCTTTTGTTCCGTCCCAACCACCTCCACCTGTAATAATACGTATATTTTCACTCATATCAAAAGTTTTTTTGTTTTTTTCATGGAAATCATTTAATACTTTGTGCATCCAAAGCGGAGAATTAGCAATAATCGTCGGTATTTTATTTTTATCAATTCGATTCAATTCAGATTCTAGCAATTTTCCATTAATTCCTATCACTGCACGGACTTTAAATGTAGAAATCATTTTCCATATTGTTTTGCCAAAAAAGAATTGCAATAAATAATTAATATGTTTTCCTTCCCAAATATCAACAATACTTTTGTATAGTAGATAGGTGTTCTTCCCGTAGAAGTTATGTCTAATTTTATTAATAAATCTTATATTTGGTGCAAATAAAATCAGATTATTTACTTGATCTTTAATCGAAAAGGAATTGAAAACCTCATTATAGTTTGCTTTTAAAACTTCTATATCATCATCAAGCCGTCCAACTATACTAGCATCTCCGCAAGTTGCTGAGGATTCCATCCAATAGTCTAATTTTTCAAAAGTGTCCCCACGCAATAATTCTTTGAATCTATCGTTAGATTCTTTGAATAAATTCCAGGAAACATATGGGATCTCCCCAAGATTTGAGTCATTTAAAGTCGCATCAAAATCAAATTCGGCTTCATCACAAAGGTTGCTATAAATATTGCAATCTGCAGCAGTTTCTTTAACGGTTGCTATTAAATCATCGTAAAATTTGTTAGAACTCATTTAAAAGCATTTCTTCTATTTGTAAATTTGAATATACTGATAATTAAGATGGTCTATAATTTTAAATTTTCTAATAAGTTCTTAAATTCTCTAATTACACGATTATTTATAATTATTCCTGTAATAAAATTTAATAAAAATGAAATTAGTGATGAAATTAGTAATGAAAATTGCTCTTACTTTTGATATTGAAAGAGATAATCCTAATTTTTTAAACACGTATTATGGAATTAGAGTAGGATTGGTGAAAATATTAAAAATTTTGGATAAATATCATATTAAAGGGACTTTTTTCTGTACAGGAAATGTTGCTGAACACCTACCAGAACATATAAGAATAATTGAGCGTAAGGGACATGAAATCGCCTGTCACGGTTTAAATCATGAACGATTAACTCAATTGAATTTCCCCAAATGTCAAAAGAGCATTTCAGAGAATAAAAAGATTTTAGAGAACATATGTCATAACACTGAAATACTTGGCTTTAGAGCACCCTATTTAAAACCACCAAAGTTCTTATTTCAAGTATTAACTAATTTAGGCTTTAAATATGATTCTTCTATTAAAGCATATAAAGATTTGAACCGAGATCAATTAAATGTTAATCAAATTCAAGAATTTCCTCCTTCAAATTTCAGTATTTTTTTTAGATTACCTATGAGTTATTATTATCTACGAAAGAGGATATTTGAAAAAGATGTTGTTATATTGTATTTTCATCCTTGGGAAGCAATCAATATGAATAAAATAATATTCAATCAATCAAATTTATTTAATATATTTAAAAATATGATTTTTAGACCAGATCGTAGAGTCAATACGGGAAACTCATTTATCGAGAGAATTAGTAATTTTATCAATGAATCTAAATCTAAAAATGTCGAGTTTGTTGTATTGAAGCAGTTATTAAAAGAGAAATAATTCAGCTTCTTAACTTAACACTCAATATTTATTATAATTTGATAAAAGAAGTTATTTTGTATTGTAGAAACAAAATTAAAATTTTAGATTATAATCCAAACCTAGTTGCTGTCTCTTTAGTAATTTCACTAATGTCGGCAATGTCTTGTTTAGTAAAATTAGGTGTGTAATAAGAAGGCTTGTGCAAATGCTTGATGTAATAATTCTTGACTGTCTCAAATTTCGCTGTTGGAAGTTCAGCATGTTCGAGTATCTGGTCTATAACCTTTGCTGGTTCTTCACATAGATCTCCATAATTAACAATAAGAGTTGATTTTTTAAGAGATTTATTCGCATCAAGACGATTTGCAATGAAATTGTATATAGATGTCCAATAATATGCCCATCCTTTAACGTAAGTTTTACTGTTTTTCCATAAGTTTCGGATTTTATGGATAAGTTCTGTGTTGCCTACATTTATACACACTTGGTGATGACCAAATTCGTAGTGACCGATTATTCTTAACCATTTTTTTAAAAAAGGCTTCTCTCGTTCCATGCCCATAAATAACTTTGTTTGTTTGATTAGAGAAGCAATATGACTTATAGGATCACGAATCATTATTAAGAATTTGGAACTTGGAAAAAGACGGAGTAAATACCCTAGTCTTGTAATATTGTAATTATTTTTTGCCAAATAACGGAAACTTTCTTGAAATATAATCAGTTTTCGAATATGGTTTTCATAGAACCGCTCAAACTTAGGATTGGAAATGTTTCCGTTTAATACGTTCGAGATCTCTTCATTATGAACATTGGCGAAGAATTTTTGCCAAAAAATCTCTTCTACTGCTTCTGGACTCTCACGTGTTATCATTATACCATCCTGATGGAGCCGTTTATAAGATTTTGTGAAAATCCTTGGATAATTTAAAATTACACTGATCAAATTAGGGATATATGGTATAAGAAGGTGTTGATAACGGTGGGTTGCTAAATCCGGATGCTTATCCAACATTTCTAAAACGATCGTTGTTCCTGCACGAGCAAGACCAGTAATGTAGATGGGTCTATCGATACTAACTTTATCGATATCATTGAATAACATCTTAGTTTCTATTTTATCAAGTAAAAATGAAAAATGATCAAATTTGTCAAAAAATTTTGATATAGCATAGCCACTTGCATATCCCACTAATGGAAGATCACTTAAATCTCGGTTCTTTGATTTTAACAATATTCTTTCACTCCATTAGCAAGAATTTATCAATTAAGTCACTAAATTACTTAAATTCTTGATAAATATCAATGATATTCTTATAATTTATTAATGTGCCTATAAAAGCTTTAATATGTAAAGAATAAAATCTCTCAAATCTAGGATTTTTAACATTCGCACCGATTATATCTGAAGTATATTTATCATGTATGTGCTGTTGAAAATATGGAATTTCAATTAAATTTTATTGTTGGTGAGGTTGATTCAATTTCATTTTTCATTTTTCTAATACTTCCTAAGAAACCCATAAGATCTTTAATGGCTTTAAATTTCTTTGAATGAAAAAATAAGGATATTCCTTTTTTCCTATATAATCTCATAAAAGTATCTTTCCAGCCTCTTTTAAAATATCCGTAATAATATGCTTTAGATAAAAGTTGCTCTAATTTTTCCTTAGATAATTTATTTAATCGATTTACAGCAGTTGTAAAATTGTATTCACTCCAATTATGAGTTAATAAATAATCATTTTCAATTAAAATTTCTCTGAATTTCGTGCCTGGTAAAGGTGTCATTACGGAGTATAACGGAAAATCTATTCCTAACTTTTTAACAACTTTTATCGTTAGCTCTACATCCACCTCTTCCTCATTTAGGTTTGACCCTACCAACATACTACCAATTATTACTATGTTATTCTCGTGAAGTATTCTTACTGCCTCAAAGATATCTTTAAATTGAACTTTTTTATCAATACCGTCCAGAGATTTTTGACTGAAAGATTCAATTCCAAGGAAAAAACACCAAAATCCTGCTTTCGCCATTTTCTTAATGACATCAGGATTCTTTTTTATAACATCAACTCTACTTTGGCAAGTTAAATCTACTTTAATCCCTTCTTTGATTATCAGATCGCATATTTTCTCTACTCTCTTTATATTTGCAGTGAAATTATCATCCACAATCATTATATTTTTGCGCTTTTTATCACTTAAACTAATTTTTATCTCTTGAATCACCCGTTCTGGGCTTTTTGTTCTATACATTCCTCGATAAAAAAGATGGATATTACAGAAAGTGCATCTAAATGGGCACCCTCTTGACGTTTCAATCGCATCTATAGGCGTCTGAAAAATCTGATAATAAGTTTTTTTATTTCTCAATTCCCTTGCTGGAAATGGTAACTCGTCTAAATCTTTAATTAATGACCGATCCGGATTATCTATAATACTCCCATTGTTTTTATATGATATACCTTTTATTTCATCTAAGTCTATGTTTTGGATTAATTCCCGAAAAGTAATCTCTCCTTCTCCTCTGACAATAACATCTACAAATGGATGTTTTATAATCTCAGTATGATCAAAGGTAGGATGCCATCCCCCTAAAACGATTGAATATCCATTTTCTTTTGATTCTTTTGCAATTTCTAAAGCAAAATTGACCCCTATTGTGAAACAGCATGAAATTCCAACAACATCAGGTTTAAATTCATTAATTTCTTTCATGATTTCCTGAAGGTTTAAATTCCTTACTTTTGCATTAATTATCTTCACTTTAACTAAATCTAAAATATTAGCCGCAAGATATTCTAATCCCAATGCCGGGATGGAAAATTTATCTGTAATGCTCTTAGTAATAAAATTTGGACTTACCAAAGCTACTTTTTGAATTTTTTTATCAAATAATTTCATTTAATAGACCATTTCACACTTAGGTTAGTTATATAATTTATCTTAATTTTATAAAATATCCTTAGAATTTATTAAATTAAATTGTGTGAATATATCAAAATAAAATATTTTTCAAATATATAAGATTAATAAAGTTAATTTTAAGTTTTTTTTTTAGCTTCGAATTTAGTTTATAAAATAAGAACGATTGTTATGAAAATATCTTTAATTTTTCCTCGACCTCCAGAACAGGGAACGTTTGTAGGTACTGTTTATGGAGCTGAGAAATACAATAAAGAAAAGATAGAGTTTTATGGATTTCCTCCTATGGGAATACTTTATCTTGCAACATCGCTAAGTGAAAATAACTATGAAGTTTCTTTACTAGATCAATTTGCTCGAGGATATTCGATAAATCAAACGCTAAAGTGGATAAAAAATGAGGACCCAGATATTTTAGGATTTTCAACGATAACTACTGCAGGAACTGGAATAACATCTGCACAAATTGCGAAAGAAGTTAAAGAAAAAATAAATCCTAATATTAAAATTTTATTTGGGAATTATCACGCAACATTTAATGATACCAGAATCCTTAATAAATATCCCTTTATAGATGCCTGTGTTAGAGGTGAAGGCGAGAGGACTATAGTAGAGATAGCTGAAAAATTAGAAAAGGGAAAGGATTTTGAAGATATAAGAGGAGTAACATATCGAAATGATGATAGAATCATCAGAAATGAAGATCGTCCACTTATAGATAATCTTGACGAATTACCATTTCCAAATAGGGAATTATTAGGAAATGTAGAATATAAAAGCAGAGTCGAAGGTCTCGATATGGCCTTGGGAAAATTCACTTCTGCTATTTCTTCAAGAGGGTGCGCTTATAAGTGTTCATTTTGCTCAAGCTCAAGGTTTTGGAATAAGTGGCGTCCAAGATCCCCTGAAAATATAGTAGAAGAATTATCGATTCTTGATAATCAAGGTTATGAAAATTTATTATGGGTTGATGACAACTTTACCATTAATAAGAAAAGATTAATGAAATTATCAAATTTAATTAGAAAAGAAAAGATAGATCTCAAATGGATGGCAGAAGGGCGAGTTACTCAAAGTTCAAAAGAACTCTTAACTGCTATGAAACTTATGGGATGTAAAGTTATTAGCTATGGGATTGAAAGTGGCTCACAGCGAGTATTGGACTGGTATAATAAACAAATTAACTTAAATCAAGTTCACGATGCTATTAAAACTTCCAAAAAAGTAGGATTTGATATAGTAATAGGGAACTTTATATTGGGAGCACCGATTGAGACACGTGAGGAGATAATTCAAACTTTAAATTTATCGCTCAAATTGGATATTGATTTTCCACAATTTCACATACTTGGAATTATTCCTGGCAACTGGATTTGGGATCAAATGGTTAATGAAAAAAAGATTAACCCAGATGATTGTTGGGAAGTTGGTACCGCCGTTCTTAGTATTCCTTTGAGCGAGCTTATGGAAGGAATTCGAATAACTTACAGAAAGTTCATGCAACGCCCTAGATATATAACATGGCAAATTTTAAAGACTTTAAAAAGTTCGTTTAGATTAAAAGGGTTTTTGCATAACTTTAAAAATGTGAATCAATGGGATGTATGGAATCATTGGAAACCATTTTGGGGCTAATATCTCTTAGCTCTTACTTTTAATAATTTCTCTCATACATTATCTGGATTCCAAAACGATACTACCCCATGGAAATCTTTGAAATTATTTAGATTGTTTTTTAAAAAGCGAAGTGAAGTAATAAATCTATATAAACTAGTACCGGTTCTATAAAAAGTCTTTAACACATATTGAGGGTTCATAAAAAATTGCTTTAACATTTCTGGTATTAAGTTAGAAATAATTTTGGTTGGAACTCCATTAGGGTCTATATCTGATATGTGAACTCCTGATTCCCAATATTTTTCTTCATCTAAAATGTTTTTTTCTGCTAATTCATCCCAAATATCTGTCCCGGGCATAGTTCCTAGAAGATTAAAAACGGGAAAATCTATATCTAATTTTTGAGCAAATTTTAGAGTATTATATATCTCATCTAAAGTTTCACCAGGGGCTCCAACAACAAAGGAACCAAATATCATAGGTATTTTTGCTTTCCGGGCTTTTTTTACTGCAATTTTTGATTGAGCAGGTGTAATTTCTTTGTTGTAATAATTAAGAATTCTCTGATTGGCACTTTCAATACCAAAACAAAGAGACCTACATCTAGCTTTTTGCATCTCTCTTAACATTTCACTTGATAACTGATTTACCCTTCCTTCACAAAGCCAATCAATATCCACTTTATGTTTTCTCATTAGTCGACAAAGTTTAATCACTCTTTTCTTCGATACTGTAAAATTATCATCTACAAAATTAAGAAATTTATATCCTTCACTGTCCAAATATAGAATTTCTTCCATTATATTTTCTACTGAGCGAGTTCTAAATCCAATAGTTCTTTTTCCATAGCAAAAAGTACATCGATAAGGGCACCCTCGAGATGAAACCATAGATGTAAATCCTACTGGAGCCAATTCTAAACCTGCAAAACTCCCTTTATAATCATGATTTAAGCCGTTTCTATCTGGAAACGGTATTTTATCGAGATCTTTAGCTAATTCTCGCTTTTCATTTCTCTTTATAGTTCCATTATCTCTAAACGTGATACCTTTAATATCTTTTAAAGATGATTTTTTTTCTAATGCCTTTACTAATTCTAGAAAAGTATATTCTCCTTCATCTCTAACACAAATATCAACTTGAGAATATTTATTTAATATTCTGAAATCATTATAAGTTGCATGCCGGTTCCCAAATACTATTACTATATTTGGATTCCATTTTTTTATTTCTCTCGCAGTTATTGCAGCACTTACTCCTGAACCAGATGCTGTTAATGTAGAAAATCCAATGATATCAGGCCTTTTTTTTTTAATCCAATCAACAATATGCTTTAAATCGAAACCCTTTGCTGCTTGATCAATGAGATCTACATGGTAATTCTCTTTCTTTAAAACAGCACTTAAATAACAAATCCCCAAAGGAGGATAAACATGGTCGACATTCGCAAAAAGTCTACCTCTTTCTAACATTTTACCCGGTCCTGGATTTATTAAAGCTATTTTAATTTTTTTAATTCACCACTTGACAAAATTATGTATAATTTAGAATAACAGAGATATATTACAAATAATATCTATATTGTTTATAAAAAAAATTTACCCTTAATCAAATATTTGTTTATCAGCAGTTTAAATAGAATGAACTAAAAAAAAAAATGATTAGATAATATATTTATATTTCGGATCCGCATGATCCACAGTACTTTTCTGATCCCTCTACTGGACTCCCACAATTTGGACAAAATCCTTTACCACCTGCCTTTGCAGGTTCCGATGGTGTTTTTGTTGCTACTTTTGCTGGTTGTGCCGCTGGCTTTGCTGCTGGTGCACCCTCCATGTCTTTAAGTGATGATAACATGAAGTAACCGATAATATCAAGGATAAATCCAATAATCATTAATATAATAGTTATATAGAAAATTGCACCTATAAACATTAACAGACTACCAGTTTCTACTTTCTTTCCAATATTTTCGGGAAACATGCTTTTATTATCTGTAAAAAAGCCCTTTATAGCACTCCATCCTTGGATTCTTTTAATTGCCGCAATTAAAAGTAAAATAATTCCAACAATTATAAGTGGAATACCTGCTGGCCATGCATTAGTCTGGAATAAGATAATTGCGAAATAAAAAAAAGGTAATCCAACTATTGTAAGTATGGCAGCAGATTTGATTTTACTGCAAAAACGTGCCAAACCTTCATTATTAAGAGCTTTATTAGCTTCTATGGTATGTTTTATAGCTGATATCAAAATGCTTAAAAGAATAATTTGTATGATCCAATTAATAATCATAAATGGCCACGCAAAATTACCAATCAACCCAAAAATGAAGCTTATAATTGATAATATTGCCAGAGTTAGCATTTTTTTCCCAAATCGTGAGAATTCATAATTTGTATCTGACATTTTATATACCCGTTTTAAAATTCTTTTTAGTAGATATAATTTATATCACCTAAAGGACTAATAAATATTTTGATAAGTGAATGTCAAAAATTATCCAATATTTAAACTTAAGATTTCTTGCCCAACAGGTCTTTAAGTGAAGATAATTTGAAACTACCGATAACATCCAAAATAAGTCCAATGAATGAGGTGAATACTAATAAATGGCAAAAAGCACCATATTTCAAAAATTTAGCTCCAGATAAGGCATCTTCTCCAATATCTGAAGGAAATTTTTTTAGATTTGTTTTAAAGAATTTTTCAAGTCCATACCATCCAAGAACCCTAAAGATTCCTGAAATGATAACTATAATTAATCCTATAATGAAAAATGTAAATCCCAATACTAATACATAGAAGCTAATTAGAGCTATACCTATAATAAAGAGCACCCATCCAATAATTGAGAGTATAAAACCATAATAAATTTTATTGCGAAATTCTTCCAGATCTCTATTGTTAAATATGGTGTTAACCTCTTCGGAGTTTTCTAAGGCAGAAAACATAAAAATTAAGATGAGGATTTGAAAAACAAGGGTTATAATGCGTACAGGGAGTAAAATATTACTTATAAGATTTCCTATATTAACCACAAAACTGCTAATAAATGCAAATATCGAAAGAATCCCTATTTTTTTCATTTTACTTCCAAATTCAGAAAATTCATAATTTACCTTAGATTTTGACATTTCATTCACGTTTAAATTTATTAGTTTTTGTACTTATAAGCAATATAAATATCAAATGAAATTTAAGTTCCATTTTTTAAAGAAATTATATTGCTTTTTGATATATTAGAGCAATTTCTGCACTGTTCCTCAAAAATATTTATAACCTAAAAGAGGATACATAATATTATCAATTATAATTTAAATAAAAAGTGATTAAAAATTGTCTGAAGTTAATAAGGAATTTTCTGAATTCGGGAAAAAAATGTTAATATTGGCAGTATTAGCTTTAATATCTTTTGTTCTTGGTCTAATTGCATTTTCTGTTCCAGCTGTACAATATGCTAACTGGGCAATGATAGTTGTTTCAATTATTGTTCTTATCTTAGCTTTAGGACACATCAAAACAGCAGGAGAAGCACTTAATAATAATGAAAAATTGAATTCATTTCGCTCTAAAATTATCGTAGCTCTCATCTTAGCCTTGATTGGAACCATCTTCATTACAATAGGTTGGTTGAGTATTCTTGCCATTGTTGAAGGTCCAGATCCTGGATCCACTGGGGCAATTCAGGGATATGTTTCTTTTGGTATTTTAATTTTAATTGGCCTTGTAATACTAATTGTTGGTGGCGTGTTCGAAATTCTTGCGTGGAGTAGTTTAAGAGACTTTTTCAAAAATAACCTAAGTATGTTTCCCGAAGGGATTGGAAAGAATGCTGAAACTGGTTGTTATCTAATGAAACTTGGAGCTATCTTTAATCTTACTTTCATACTAGCATTTGTTGGATTTATATTAAGAGTAATAGGCTATTTTATGCTGTCAAAATTAAAAGATGTAGAATAATAATATTTTTATTTTTTTTTTACTTTTTGCTATTCTTTTTACCATTTAAAATGTTAAATACTAAATTTATCTTAGTTAGTAATTGGTAAATTTTATTAAATAATAATAAATAAGAATATCTCTAAGAATATTACTCAATACAATAAAAAATATTAATTGTGAATGATATGTCAAATGATTTAAAATTAGGAAATTTAAATGTTTTTCAACTAGGATATGTGTATAAGGATATTGAAAAGCAAGCTAAAATAATGGAATCTGTATTTGGTGTATCTAAATTTACAATGGTTGGTCCTCTCATACTTAGGATTAATTACCGTGGAGTAAAAGCTAAAATAACAGTAAGAGCCGCATTTGCCCAGTACAGTGAAACTCAGTTGGAATTAATCCAATTAATTGAGGGTGATAGCATATATAAAGAATTTTTAGATCAAGGTAGAGAAGGGTTTCATCATGTTCTATATAAAGTTGATGATTTAAAGGCAGTTATTAATAAATATAAAGAGAATGGCATAGAAGTTATTCAATCTGGGAGAATAATGGCATCTTCATATGCTTATATGGATACAGAAAAAAAACTTGGAATCATAATTGAGTTCGCGAAACAATAAAAATAGATGAAAGAGTTTAAATTATTTACTTTTTTTTTTATGAGGAAATTGTTAAATTTTTAAATGATATATATGGAAATAGTGAATTCACAGAAAATTCACGCTCCTTTGTAATATAGTGACAGTTATTTATCATTTCTAATACATTTCCACTAATATTTCCCCCTTTAATTGGATATTCAAGATGACCATTTTTAATGAAATAACCATTTCTAATCTCTGTTCCAAAGGAGCCGGAAAACCTATCAGGATTTAACCAAGAACATTTTTCAATTAAATATCCCTCTTTTATATCAGAAATCATATCTTCCTTAGCTATGTCACCTGATGATATCTCGAGATTAGAAATAGAATTTATGACTGATCCATCATCGATTCTCATCCCATTCCCAGTCGAATCCGTATTTCCCATGATTGCAAATTTTTGATCATATAGACGGTTTTTAAAAATGCCATTCTTAATAACATCACTTATTTGATGAGGATTTCCCTCTCCATCCCATGAATTACACATCAATGCACCTTCAAGTGTACCATTATCAGTTAAAGTAAAAGCATCCGAGGCTACTTTATCGTCTATTTTTAAATTAGTAATTTTTTCATGATATGCTCTTCCTGAACTATGAAAGCCAACAACCGGATTAATTGCATTTTTCAGAACGTTGGGCGGAAAAACCACTATAGCATGTTGATTTGGTTTCGGGATTTTTGCCTTTAACATATTTTGCGCAATTTTGGTCCATTTATCTACCCTTTCTTTGATTTTTAAATCTTCTTTTTCTTTGATATATTCAATTTCCCACGATTCCGATAATTTACCGTTTTCTTGCGCTTTCAATGCAATTTCCAAGTAAAAAAAGGTCTTTGAAGCATTTAAATCTAAACCATTACTATTCCTAAGATATTTATGTTGAGCATGGAGCCTAAATCGGCCAAATGTTGGACTTACTTCTTTATGACCATCAATTTCTTTCTTAATTTCTTCACTTATATCTTTTTTAAAGCCAACTGGATCATTCAAAATATCCTGATCAGCGGTTTTAATTTGCGGAAGAGATTTATTTTTTGGAAAATAGTATTTCGAACTGCTATTATTTTTAGATAAAAATACACATGTTTCAATATTTTTATCGATATCTTTAGGCTCTAATGAATTTCCCTTTACTATTCCAATTCCAGTTTCTTTTCCTTTTTGAGAAAGAGTGCGAATTACATATTCAAACTTGTTAACCTCTCTTTCACTTGCGATATTACTTTTGATAAATTCTGTTTCATAGATCTCTGTATCCATAAAATAAATTTCATATTCTTGAATTTTTTTCGATATTAATGAGTTTTCAATAAGTTCAATCTTTTCTTTACTCATTTTTTCACCCCGGACTAATTAAAGCTTCTTTCACTTTCACGTAACTTCCTCCTGACGTTACAGGCACGTAGTCCTCTTCTCCTTTTCCACACGTCCCAGGACGTAATATGAGTTTATCTTTACTAATAGAATCAATATTTTGTAGTAATTCTAAGACAGAACCGCTTAATGTTATCGATTTAAGTAATTTGGTTTTTTGTCCATTTTCAATTAGATAACCTTTTTTTGATGTACACTGCATGCCTCCACCAAGAGGATCTTCCATACCGAAATAGCCGCGAACTAAGATTACACCTTTTTTAATTTCTGAAATCATTTCCTCGATATTATGGTAACCCGGTTCAAAATAAGTGTTAGTCATCCGTACGAATACGGGGTGAGCAAAACTTTCTCTTCTTCCATTTCCCTTAGGTATTGAATTAAATTCCGTAGCTGTCTTTCTACTATGAATAAAATTTTTTAATATTCCATCTTTTACTAGAACATTTTTACTAGCCTGAATACCTTCATCATCGAAAAAAGAGGATCCATATTGTCCTTCTATATTAGGTGCGTCGCAGATTACGCATATATCAGATGCAACTTTTTTATTTAAGTAATTTTTTAAATAGCTCCTATCCCTCAAGACTTGATCTGCTTCCAAGCCGTGACCAAACGATTCATGTGCAACTAATCCTGCCATATCAGCATCCAATATGATTGGTAATCGCCCAGATGGAGTTGCTTCAGCTTTAAGCATATCTAATGAATTTTGAATTACCTGATCCAAATTCTTATCAAATACTTCTTTTACAATTTCAAAACCTCCTTCAGCTCCAACTGAAAAATAATCAAAATCTATTATTGATCCCTCTTTAGCTATAGGTTGGATGAACAGTCTAATTCTCGGTAATACCTGTCGTAATTGGGAACCTTCATTATTAACAAATATGCGCGTAGTCAAGAGTTCTCCATAAGAGATTATTGGATTAATAATTCTTTCGTCAAATTTTGTTATATACTCAAATATCTCTCGGATTTTCTGTAGCTTATCTTCAATTGGGATCTCTGAAGGATCTATTTTTGGTTTAATCTCTTTATTAATCTTCCAACCTTCAAATTCTTTTATTTCTCCACCTTTATTATTAACCTTAGGAAATTTTTTTTTTATGATTTCTAATTCAGCAATATCCTTTAGTGCTAATTCTTTCCAGTTACCTATAAAGGTCCTAGCGACAATTCCGGATGTATTAGCATTAATTGATATCGTTTCTTCTGAACGAGTCTTTAAAATTCGAATTGAAGAAGTTGAATCATATAAAATATCAAAATATTGATTTTTCCGTCTATAACTACTCGAAATCTCTTCAAAAGAAGAAAAAATCTCATCATGTGATTTATAGCTCATAGCTTAATCAAATTTCTTTTAAATTCCTATTATTTAAATCATATTTTTCTTAATATTAGAAATTTAATAAAAAACTAATAAAAAGTTTAGAAATTCATGAAACAATAAATTCCATTACAAATCTTTAATCCAAAGGTCTCTTATTACTTTATTTTTTAAAACTGGTTCTATTAAAAAATCCTCTTCAACTTCTGTTAGACAAGCTAAACACGACTTACCATTCACTTTAACTAAACATCTCTTGCAAAATCCTAATCTACAATTAATAAAAAACGCTAAACTTGGATCTAAATTTTCCCTAATATAAGTTAAACAGTCTTGAACACTCATAGTTCCATTTAATGGTACTTCAAAAGTATCATAATATGGTTTTTCATTTTTTTTTGGGTCAAATCTAAAGCATTTAACATTTATCGAATCTTTTTTTTCCATATTATCCCCTCATTATTCTCTTTTTAAAGAAGCAGTCGCAACCCTTATTGCTTCTTGAGATGTTAATTTACCCTTTGGTAATGAAATTTTAGTTACAACTGGCTTTTCAAATTTTACATCCAAATCTCCGTCTATACATCTCATAACTATTATTTTAAGCCAATTATCATGATCTGTGAAAGAATAGTCCTTATGATAGAACTCGCCCCGACTTTCTTTACGAATCAAAGATGCGCTAGCAGATAAAAATAAACAAGTAAGCATGTTTCTCAATTCTATTGATCTTAACCATTCATAATTTAGCTGTCTACTTTTAGTGGAGGTGACACACAATCTCTCTATATCGTCCTCTAATAGTAAATTTAAATTTTTCACTGCTTCTTCTAATAAGCTATTATGTTTAATTAAACCGAGTGCTTTCCCTGAGACTTCATGCATTTTTTTTTGAAGATCATTGGGAGATATCCCTTCACTTCTTATTAAAGGTTTGTTTATCCTCTCTAGTATTTCTTCAACCTGCTTCATATTAATTTGAGCATGTTCCACATTTTTTACATAGTTTGGAGCTATCTCACCAGAGATTTTTCCTTGAACTCCCGCTTCAGTACATGCAGACGCAACTCTTACAGCACCCCATAATCCACCAGAACATTCACCTGCTGCGAAAAGGCCTGGAAGTGATGTTTCAGTCTTTTCATTTACTTTTATTCCACCGCCCATGTAATGACTGGCATTTCCTACTTCAATATCTTCAGTTTTACTTTTTTCTAATAATTCAGGTAAAAGTGTTAATAATTCATAGCGGCTGTCTTTCATTTCATTTTTTATTTGATGGGTACCGACTTTTATAATCATATCAATAAAGCTTTTTCTCACTTCTTTTAAGGAAAAATAAATCCCATCATGAGGACTCCCGCGTCCTTCTTCAATTTCGAGTTCTGATGCTATTGAAACAATTTCTTTAGTACTTTGTTCTAAATTCTCCGGATCATATTTTTCCATGAATCGCTCTCCTTCACTATTTAACAGCCGAATAACTTTATTAAAGGGATCTGCTTCACTAATCATGTATAATATTATACTACCTCGATCTTTTGGAGGCCAAACCAATGTCATCGGACAAAATTGTACCATTTCCATTGAAACTACTTCCAAACCTGCACGATAAGCTATAGCTATACCATCTCCAGTAAGGTCTTCTGGACCCGTATTGAAAGGATATGCTCTATGCCAACCTCCTGTGGCTAAAATCAATCCCTTACACTTAATTAAAATTGTTTCTCCAGATGTAATATCTACGGCAACTGCTCCCGCAATACGACCATCGCTAATTAAGAGATCAATTAGCATAGTATCTTCAAGGACCGGAATTTTCAATTCCTTTATCTTTTTTCGAATAGCTCCTACCCATAACAACCCAGATGATAAAATTCCTCTTGCCATTTCTTCTGAGTGTGCTGAATCGTACCTAAAAATTCGCATTCCCCAATCCATAAGGTCTTTCATAACTTTAGGAGCATATTCTACATATTTTTCTACCATTTTCTGATTGCCAAGATATAATCCTTCTCTAACTAATGTTTCAAAGAATAATTCAGGGCTATCCCGTTTGTCGCCTTTAAATCCTAATTCTTTTCCTGCAAGGCCATCAACATTAAAATCAGCACCTGCCATCTGAGACGCTCCACATTTCCCAATCTTACCTTTTGTTACTACAAGTATATTAATTCCACTTTTATATGCTTCAATCGCTGCATGTCCTCCAGCACCCTCACTCCCAACAATTAATAGATCTGTTTTTATTTCCCGATCACATAATTTATTAACTTCTACCATGATTTTTCAACCCTAAAAAGATATTCCTAAAAATTATTCATTCCTTTTCTTTTACAAAGTACTTAAAATGACATTTATTATCTCCACTAGTCATCGTCATGGGTATTTCGAGAACTATATCTGGATTATACCCCCTAATTATCGCTTGATCAACGTATTCGCAATATATTTTTCCATACTCCAACTTGTCCCAATTTCTTGATGTGTTACAGAACATACAATCCCTAATTAATACCTCAACATTCCCATCCACAATTTTAAGTTTAGATTTTGTTATTTGCCCCCCATCTAAATCACTATAAATGTAAAAATTTGTTAATGTAAGTTCTTTCCCCAACGATTTGACTAATTTGGCAATCTTTCGCCCTCTTTCTTCTCCAAACTTTTTTACTGCTTCACCAATTGCTTTCTTTCCTTCATCACCAAATTGTGTAATTACTTCCTCTGCAATTGTAGAAAATAAGTGTGAAAACATAGAAAAAAAATGAGTTTTATACCTATTCCCTACTTCCTTTTGCCCCTTAAGAACCTCCATGAAATCTTCATTAGTAAATCCTTTAGATTCATCTGAAATAATAAATCACATTTAATAATTTTTTTTTGATTGATTTAATGATGAATTATTTCACATTAAATATTTAATTATTTATACTCGAAAAGAAGGATAATAAAATCAAAAAAATATAGATTAAAATAGATTGATTTCATCGAAATTTATATTAGGTTTGCATAATTTTAAAATTATTATTAAGTATAAAAAATATTGAATATCATGCCAGAAAAGCCCAATATAATTTATATTTTTTCAGATCAACATCGAGGTGATACTCTTGGCTCTGTAGGACACCCTACAGTTATAACTCCGAATTTGGATAAATTAGCCTCTGAGGGAGTAAATTTTACTCAATGTTGTACTAATTCTCCTCTTTGTATGCCAGCCAGAGCATCGATGATGACTGGAAAGTATGTGAGTGAGCATGGTATCTGGACAAATAATGATGAGGCTGATGCGTTGAGTCCTAGCCATGTGAGAAACATTCGTGATGCTGGATATCATACAGCTGAGATAGGTAAAACCCATCTTTACCAACATGGTTTTAGTAAAACTTGGAAAAATACAATGGACAAGGTTGAAGTATTGAGAGATTGGGGATTCGTTGATACTCATGAATTAACAGGACCACTAGCCTCCGGTAGACACGATTCACCTTATACGGATTATCTTAAACAAAAGGGATTATTAAAGAAACATAGAGAGTATATTGTTGAATATTATAGGGATTTGGCTCGAGGAACCTCTAAACCATGGATAGAACCTCCATGTCCCCTTCCGACTGAAGATCATATGGATAGTTATACGGGACGTATTGCTATGGAATGGATACAAAATTATAATAGTGATAAACCATTTTATCTTCAAATTCTATTTCCTGGACCCCATGATCCATTTGATTCACCTCAAGAATATAGAGATATGTACAAAGCTGAGGATATGCCTATAGGTATTATGGAATGGCCCCAAAAACCTCTACCTAGCTATATAAGAATGGTCCTTAAGTTGAGCGGATTGAAAACTATGACACCAGCCCAAAATCAGCTTCTTAGAACATTTTACTATGCCAAAATCACTTTAATTGATGAGTATATTGGAAAAATCATGAAAGTTTTGGAAGAAAAGGATTTAATGGATAATACATGGATAATTTACAACTCTGATCACGGGGAAATGCTTGGAGACCATATGATGAGTCATAAGATGGTTTTTTATGAAGGAGCATTACGCATTCCATGTATTATTCGACCTCCAGGGGGTATTAAAGGTTGGGAATGTCAAGGACTAACTGATCATCTTGATATCACAGCATCTCTTATCGATATCGCTCGCGCTAAACCCATTGAAGGAAGTGATGGTCAATCACTTATCCCAAAAATTAATCAAGGACCTAATGGAAAAAAGGCTCAAGAAGGTAAAGATGCTATTTTCAGTGAAGTTCATGGATTTTCTATGGTTCGCACTGAACGTTATAAGATGGCAGTTAAATCCAATAGTCGCAGAATTGTAGAATTATATGATCTTAAAAATGATCCTAGTGAATTAAAGAATTTAGTAAAGAATCCAAAATACGAATCAATTCGTCAAGAATTAATGGATAGATATCTCAGCAGACTACTTGACCGTATGGATTCGAATAATAAGTCTAATTCTTGAAGAATTTCTAGTTTCATTTAATATATTCTTATTATACTTTATTGACAATTTCCTTTCCTTTTTCAAGTCCCAGATGTAAACCTTTGATATTTGTTTTTTAACACTTGAAATTCAAAACAATATATATAATTTCGATAAAGAGGAATTTAAACAACGATTATTTGATTGCGATTTCAATTATGAAGAAATTTAATCAATATCAAGGATGTCTTTTATTAATTGTTTTTTATCTTCCAAATTAGCTTGACGAGCAATCATAATTCTCTGTGCTTGCGGTGAGCCTGCTCCGTGCATTGATTCTGCTTTATAACTTACCGCAGCCACTCCCATGCTTATGCTTTCAATAAATCGCAGTAATTTATATCTATCCTCAACAGGAACTCCATCACATACGGATAAATACTTTTTTAACAATGGACCAACTTCTTCGGACTTAAGATCTGCTTCAGAAGGAAGTGTACATATGATACCTCCAACAAGGTCATCAATAATTCTGCTTATCTCGTAGGGATATCGAGTAACATTTTGCTTACATACATTTGCTAATAGCATATCCATTTCAAAATTACCTGCTTCTCTTTTAAATCCCTGGGAGCTACATGCAATACCACAACAATATAATGTTTCATTTAAATGAATCATCTCTACTAATTTATCCCTGATATGAGATGCTCTACTAGTACCTTGGTATTCTGTAATAAGAGAGGAAGCTCCTATTAGCACATCTCCAACACCTACTTTACATCCACCATAAGATTGACGGTGAAATCCCGCAAAACGATTAACTAATTCTCCAGAAAATTCAACTTCTCCTTTCATGAATATATTATCGTTAGGAATAAATACATCATCAAACACAACAAAAGTCTCTGAACCGCCATACTTGTAATTACCGACCTCTAACTTGCTTTGTTCAAGTTTTCGGGTGTCACAAGATTGCCTTCCGAGAATCATTGTAATTCCTTTAGCATCTGTATCAACTCCAAAACTCACTGCATATTCTTCTTCTCCAGGTTTTAAAGCAAGTGTAGGCATAATTATTGCGCGATGTGAATTAATCCATCCTGTTTGATGGACTTTTGCACCTTTTATGAAAATACCATCATCATTTTCATCAACTATATGTAAGTATTGATCGGGATCAGTTTGATTAGCAGGTCTTTTACTTCGATCACCTTTAGTATCAGTCATTGCTCCATCAACCATCAAATCTTGATTCTGGACATCAATCCAATAATTTTTGAATCGTTCGTGATAGTTTGAGCTATTTTTTTTATCCATCTCATACGTTACTGAGTATAAAGCATTAGCTGCATCGAATCCCACACAGCGTTGAAA
>Ga0114923_10000993_pt1 | contig 20133 bp, 29 predicted proteins | sample SumtaG_FD_89578 | JGI IMG/M metagenome (GOLD analysis project Ga0114923, IMG submission 89578) | Deep subsurface microbial communities from Indian Ocean to uncover new lineages of life (NeLLi) - Sumatra_00157 metaG | ecosystem: Environmental > Aquatic > Marine > Oceanic > Sediment | place: near...
AATGTCCGGACCATCTGCAGAATGATCTCGGGCTGTACTTGGACTGGCCACCGGAGCCAAAGAAGGCAGAACCGATTTGGCCGGACGGTTCCGAAATGGTGGAGAAGATCGAGCGCCTGCGTGGAATGCTGGGCAGCTATGGGCTTGCCGAGCTCAAGAAACTTATGACTGGACCGAGCTGTGTCACCATCGAAATCAAGGGCGGCTGTCTCACCAATGTCAGTGATCTGCCGCCTGGCTGGTCCTATCAGCTCATTGATTGGGATTCGATGGACAAATGCGAAGGGTGCCACGACATCCACGACAAGGACGACATGTCACCGGGCGAAAGCGGCGACCTGCTCTGTGAACGCTGTAAAGAAGAGGAAACCGCTGAGTCTGACCGACTTGAGGGGGTCGACCTCAACGGGGGACAAGAGTCTTGATGTATGTCCGGATTCCTTGCTACTGCCTGAAACACCCCAGGCTCCCGGTGCGGATCGGTCTGCTTCAAGTCGGACCGGGCCGCTACCGGCTTTGTTCTGCGTGCGGTGGGGAAGGATCGCTTTTGATTCTGACGTACAAAGGGTTGATGGCAATAACCTCAAACAACTGAAAGGATTAGACCGAATGGAAATCAAGCTCCTGACCAGAACATTCACACTCGACGAGGCCAAGCGAAAGTACCCGACGATATCTCCGGATATTGTCGAGAGCATATTTCGATATGTCGTGCATCACACTCCAACGGGTAGCTTTCTTCGGGCCGTCTTGGAGAATAACCTCAAAGAATCCTTTGCCAGGGCCGATGATCACAACCAAGGGACCATGTTCGAGATTGTTAAGTTGGTTTACAATGACATTCCAATGGGATGTTGGGGGAGCCCTGCGGAAGTCTGGGAATGGCTGAACCCGGACGAGGAGCGTTCAGATGAAAACACCCAAAACAAGGGCTGATAAGATAATTGGACGGATCGCGCTGTACGTTATTGGCGGCGCGATCTTCATGATTTTACTGTCCCTCTGGGACATTGCGAGAGTGAAAGGATGGCTATAAACACAGAAGTAGCGTACTGGACGATGTTCAAGAATCGACCGGTCATGGTCATGGTAATCGAAACGGTGTACCATGTGAAGTCGATCGACGGCGAACACACTTGGATTTTGCGCGAGGGCGAGCTGTTCGAGGATAAACAGGCACTTGCGAATAGCCTCAAGGAACCTTGTCAACCCCACTGATCCGTCCGCAAGTCCAAAAATCAACATTCGGCTGGTGGCCGGCACTCATTGTCGGTTGTCAGCCGCTTTCTATCTCTTTTGTTCACATACAGTTAAAGAGATCGGCCGTCCGAACTGATCATTGAGCTGTTATTAGACTCTAAGGTGTTGGTCGTGAAGCGGATAGCCTACCTGATCATAGGCTGGCATAAAGAAAGCCCCATCCGAAGACGGGGCTTTTGCGCGATTGGGAACCAAGGAATCGCACCATTCCGACCGAGAAGGTAGTGTACTCAGTCGGCTTCTTTCGTGTCTTCTTGGGTCGTCGGAGCTCCTGCCGGCAAAGCCTGCCCGACATTCTTGGGCCCACCACCTTCAGAGCCCTCCTGGTTGTCCGCCACGTTCTCATCAGCTTCAGACAAGGAGGGATCGGGATGAGCAATGTCGCTCCGGGCGAGCATGACGCCGGCGATCTCAAGATTCTTGATTTCGACAGTCCTTTCCTCGTCCTCGCCAGGCTTGGTCTTGACGGTCAGTTCCATTTCGTCTTTGTAGTTACACCCCAGCCGGACGGAAGTAACCTTCTCCCAGCTCAATTTCTCGTCATTGACGAGATAGACTTCCAAGTCATACAGTAGTGTTTCTGCCATTTTTGGCCTCCATCGTGTTACTGCGTTATGAGTTATCCGGTGCTATCTTCGCCCGGTTCTTCTGTTTGTTTCTGTAATAGGCTTGTACACTCGATACCGAGAACGCTGTCAATAGCGCGTACTCTGGCAGCCTCCAAGAGATTTACCTCGTTCCGGACGCTATCCCGGAGTTTGTTGTAGGCTCTGACGGCCTCTCGCCTTTCTTCAGCCCCATGCGTAGTATCAGCCCAGACAAAGATCAGGTCGTGAGCACGTGACAGCATGATATCAGTTTTTTCGACCTCGATAATCCTATCCATGTAGAAGCTAACGACCTCAATCACCGCCTGAGATTTGTCCTCTTCATCTGAAAACACTTGCCATGTTGATATGACAGCCCATATGAGGACAATCAAAAATAACGCGACCCATCCGATACTTTTTGATGGATTGTTACGGCCGACGCCTCGCCCGGTGCGGTTTAGATAAGTCCGCTCCTGTACGGGCTTTTTGCTTTCCATCTTTGGCTTGTTGTTCCCATCGTTCCCATTCATTTTCAACTACCTCCATAACTTGGTCAACTGTGGTTCCTGGCGGATACTTGCGCCCAGCATCAAACCAACCCACCGCGATCCGATGATGAGAGCGTACCGCCGCTCTTATGTATATTTTCTGTTTTCCCGAAATGCCGAGTTCGTTCAGTTGAGCAAAGTAACCGATCAGCAACACCCGAACCATGTCCTTCAGATGTACAGCATTGAAGCAGTGATGCGGCTCGTTCTCTTCGACACTGCCAATCGCATAGCCGAGTTGATACTCTAATGTTGCCCGGATCTGATCGACCTCGATCCCAAACTTCAGGTCCGGAAAGTGCTCGATTATCTCTTCTCTGGATCTCATTCTCACCTTTGATGGCATTGAGCTTTTAGTGTTTTCATCTGGTCAAGGAAAACACACGGTTCAACACTGGCTCTGCGATTTATGAAGAGCATTATGTCTGCTTCTTGGAGATCATTCTTCTCAAATCGAAATCCTTGTCTCCCGTTCTTCACCAAGCTGTCTTCGAGCCCAAGAAACTCATGTCCGCGTATAATAAGATAGGACGCCAATGCGAGATCGGAAGTTTTGTATTCATCTGACATCTCGGTGTTCCTTTCTTCTGTCCTTAGCTTTATCCGGGAATTCAACAACAGCCATCCAGTCAACATCGAAGAGGCGACTGACGGCGCGTTGCCAGTCCGGGTACTTCTTTTTGTTCTGCAGATCCTCCTGAGATATGTTGCTGGTGAACCAGCTCGGTAGCTTGTAGCGCCACCGCTCTTCAAGAAGGGCTTCGAGCATCCCGATATTGTAATCGGTTTCCTTCACGGCGCCGAGGTCATCGAAAAGCAACAAGGGAGAGTGGCACAGATCCTCGAAAGTATGTACTTCCAAACGGTCCGGTGGATCCCGAAATGAGTCTAAGCAGATCTCCGTGAAATCCCGATGTGTAATATAGATCGTGTGCATAGCAAACACATAGGCGGCGGCTTCAGCGGGTCCATCGACTGTCAGCGCCCAAGCTCGAAACAGATAACGTAGTAAGATAGACAGATACCCTGTCTTGCCAGGACCGACCGGACCACCCAAGAAGATAGACTTGGCCGGCATTTGAGATCCAAAAGCCCGTAAACCATCCTCGTGTCCAGGATAGCGACCATCAAAATCAAGAGCCCAGTGCTGTGGGCCGAATCCGGACCGGGCCAACATCATTTCCTCGATCGCTTGCTGGTCAGTTTTCTTCAGCTTTCGGAAGGCCTTGTGTCCGTCCGGTATCACCAAACCGCGACGGTCTTGGTCTCTTTTTACCATATTTGCGCCTTTTCTTGGATGGCATATTCCTGAGAATGAACTGATCCCATTTCTTATAGGTCTTTTTCGTTTTCTCGATTCTGGCCAAGTAGTTTCCCAGATCCAAAAGATGTGCTTGAAACTCCGGCTCAGTCATCCCCTCATCTTCAATGGCAACCAACCAGATTTCTGCCATCCGTTCCGGGTGGGTGTCCATCCAATTTATGAACTTTTCACGTTTCGTCATCGGTGTCCTCTGGATTGATTATTGTCTGCATCCAAATGAATGTTCTTAACTCCATAAACTGTGCTATTTCTCGAAGTTCCCATGAACCTAACTTGGCGCGAAGCTCATGTATATCAGTCATCACGAATCGTTGCCGACTCTCACTAAATAAGATTACAGCTATGGGCTTTTTATTCCCCGCTGATTGTACGTACCATTGCGGATGACCATGTGCCTTGTTGGGATGCGGCTCGAAAACCATGATCTTTTTCCTCTCACTCACTTTTCTCTCCAATCATTTTGTCCAGTTTCTCGGCCAGGGTGAAGAGGGCGTTAGATTCGTCAGAACCATCACAAATAACTTGCAAGTCACCAGGGTATGTATTGTCTGCCCCCAATAACATGAAGTTAGCCGAGTAATCTCCGTTTGACCAAGATTCTGTGCTAACGACCCAATTCCGATCAGTCCAATCCTTGTTTCGCTTTACCAACGTCATCACAAATTCCCTCAACTCGTCGGTCGGGGGGAGCTTGCATCGGTTTGGGTCATCCTGTAAGCACGTTTGCTTATGATCTGAAATATGGACAAAGAAGCTTCCATGATGATTAGCCCAATACCGTTCATGGCGGGCCACCTCCTGTGGCAACCCCATTTCCTTAAGGCGTTCGCATTGGGCGTGGGTTAGTTGGTCACTCATTTTGTCTCACTTTCTGGCCGGGCTTGGTCGATTCTGTCTAATAACTCGTCCAGTATCAGCCACTCCAAGTATTCGGGTTCGGGCATTCCATTGTCGGCCATGCCAAAGATATCACGGGGGAGAGTTTTCATTGCATCGAAGGCGCTGGACAACAACCCCTTCAACTTCGCGTTCTCGGCGCGGAGTTCACTTAATTCATTAGCCTGAATATCTATCAGCCCACATGCCCGCTCCAAGTCAAATGACTCATTTGCCAATTTCACCTCAAGCTCTTTGATGCGTTCTTTGTCAGTCATCTTCCCCCTCCCATATCTTCTTGAGCGCGGCGGTGAGGACAGCCCGCAATCCCTTTTTAGTCCACGATGACCATGTAATAGAATACAGTCTTGGTGAATTACCGACTTCCGTAGTGCACACACATTCTTTCACCAGCCTCCGCGCCACCTCGGCAGGGTCGGGGCTACTGGTTGTCTCCGCCATGCACTCTTCAAGACAAGGAGTGCAGAAAACAGGATCTCTTTCATGACATCGTTTACATTTCGTTACCTGGTCACTCATCGTCGCGGCCTTTCTGCTTACTGAGTTTTTGCAGACAATAATCACATATCTTTGGTTTTGTGCCTATATACCACAGTCGATTGCCACAGTTGCGACATCGCGTCCAGTGGGATCTTAGTTTACTCCTATGACCCATCACTCTCCACCTTTCTGGGCGTCTGCGGCGTTGAGGAGATGACAGAGATCATTAGCTGCAGAATACGAAATTGTCTTCAATATGAGAGTTCCATTGTGGTCATATATTTCACCAGCATATACTCCAAACGGTCCTCGCCCCTTCCATTCCTTCGGCAGCTCCAATAAATTAGGTTTGTCTGGCATCACTTTCTCCTTTCCGTGCGTCCCATGCGGCGTTGAGCCAGGCACAGAAACATTTAGCTTCGGGTAACGATGACCACCAATTCAGGATACGTGTTCCCTTAGAATCACAGACATCAAATCTATCGGATGGGCACGCAACCATTACTTCGAACGGCCCTGGCCACGGCAACTCCGGTAGGTCGGGGATGACGCGGCGGATACTATTGATGGCATAAACAATCTTGTCTACTCGTCTTCCGATATATCGGGGGCTGATTGGGTCTCTTGATTCGTTGCAAACACCCCCAAGATCAAGAGCCAACTTCTCAGCTCTATCAATGGCCGCCTTCACGGCGTCTTCAGGCTTTGTCATCGGTCGATCCTTTCTGGGCGTCTGCGGCGTTGAGGGTGCATTCTTTTGTCCAGTCCCTCTCTTTAACCTCATCCCACGCCTTTAGTATGCAGTCATAAAACGACCAATTCCGCTTATGACAAAGGGCCATCAAGTAAATACAAATGTCGCCTACCGCATCCCTTGCTTTTGCTTCGTGATCTTCATTAAGCCGAATCCCTTGTTTCTTCTTCAACATGGAATGGGCTAATTCCCCAACCTCCTCAACAACACCAACAAACATATTCTGATCGGTTGCATCGGGGAAATTATGCTTATTCCATTTGGCGATTTCGTCCTGTAGTTTACCCATCGGCAACTCCGGCAGGTCGGGCTTGGCATACTCAACAATGGTTATCTTATCTGGATTGATCTTGGCTATCTCCAGCATTTGTTTGTGAACGGCCCCCGCTCGACCAACTGGACAACGATACTCGACAACTTTAGGCGGGTCGGGGATGGGGTGATCCAGTATTGCAATAATTGCCTTACGGTGGTCACAATCGGGCGTGGTCTCTTCCAGCCATCCGGCCAATTCGTCCCTATCTATTTGTCCCATCATTTACCATCCCTTCAAAACGGCATCAGTTCCGGGGCATACATCATCTCTTCAAACCTCGTGAACTCAGGTATGAATTTCAAACTGACCTCTAAATTCGGACCTTTTCTTTGCTTCAAGCCAAGTAGCTTGGCAGTGTTCTCATACCGAGTGTAATCTTTTTTGTTCGCCGCGATGTAAAGATCTGGCCTGAAAAGAGCTAAGACAAGATCCGCGTCTTCCTCGATGCGCCCTGTTTCCTTGAAATCGCCGAGTGTTGGTGTCTTCGCTCGCCACGAATGACCGCCCCTGGTCTCGATCATGCGATTAAGTTGAGCGGCTACCACGACAGGTATGTTCAATGTCATGGCTAATGTCTTGAGCTGACTGACAATATAGTCGATGGCCAAACGTTTTGAGTCAAACTTGTGAGTCGTCGTGATTTTCGTCAGATAGTCTACAAATAATATGCTGATGTTACTCTCTTGCTTTAATTGCGCCGCCCGACCGCAAAGCGTGTTGATTTCTATTTCCGGAGTGTCATCAATGTAATAGTCCCATCCTCCCAGCGTAGCGCTGGCCTTGACCAGTTTCGTCCAGTCCCTGTCGGATATTTTCCCTGTTCGCACTTCCAGTGAGTCAATTTCAGCAGTCGTACAGAGCGCTCTTGTGACAAACTCCGGGCAATTCGTTTCGGCTGAGACCATGCCAACACTGTGACCGGCAATTAGGCAATTCTCAGCGACATTCATCAAGAAGGCGGTCTTGCCCCATCTCGGTCGACCACCAAGAATAATCAGATCACCATTACCGAAGCCTCCTGTAAAACCGTCAAAGGATCGAAAGCCGCTCTGGACACCATAAGTTAGGTGACCCTTTTGAATTGCCTCCAACCGACTAAATACGTCAGGAACCAAACTGCTGACCAAACGGAACCCTTTGCTGCTAACTTGGGCGGTTGTCTGGACCAATGTGGGCGTGATGTTGCCCACAAGTTCTTCTGCATCAAGATCGCCGGACATAGCGCTACTGGTGGCCTCTTGGCATATCCCGATAATAGAGCGTAACTGATATTTTTCCCGAACGGTTCGCACCCAGGACATGATGTTTGCCGTACTGGCGATATCTTCAACCATCCCCACTAAGTAATTCCGTCCGCCAACTCTCTTTAGATCGCCACGCCTACTTAACTCGATAGAGACCGCTACTATTTCGCATTGTTCTTGATGTCGTGTTAGAACCAACATGGCTTCATATATCAATTTATGTTTGATATCGTGGAAGCACATTTTGTCGGGGAGTTCCACCATTACTTCTTTCATCAGATCCGGTGCTTTCATCGCGGTTCCAAGAACAGCTCTCTCTGCCTGAATATCATGAGGAAGTTCGTGCGCCACTAAATCATCTCCAACTGTGCTGGTTTGCCAATCTCAAGATCGCGTTGTGTTGCTTTCATCGCGGATATGAGTATGCCGATTGCTCTATATCGACCTTCTAAATGCTCGATGGTCCCGTCAAGGTCCGATGGTGCAATGCCAATTGAATAGCCCTTACTACCGGAACAAATAGGCATCCGAGCCAGACGCCACCAAGCGATTGCCTTCCGTACTTGCTTTCCACGTAAGTCAAGTTCTTTCTCTATTACAGCCGAATGAATCCCGCTTGGATAAGTGTGCTGGCGAATCATCGCCAGTACAGCGTGTCGGAGCTTTGGTGGCTTAAAGCCTGTTCCAATTCTCATCGCCGATCTTCCCTATCAGCCAAAGAGTTACTTCCGACCAATGTGTCCTGTCGGGCTTGAATGTTGGTGAACGTCTTCGCCTGGCCGACTTGAGACAATAGGCCACAAATTCATAACCGTTAAGTCGACGGCCTGAATCTGGATGAACAAATTTGTCATCCTCGTTCTTGGGATGGGCGTGCCGTAGATGGCAACGGGAATAGCAAAAAGAGATCCCGTTCTCAGGTTCGTCCCATGTCTTTTTAGATGCTGGTATAATATGATGTGCCGTAAGCAGTTCTTTGTTGTAAGGATAGGGGGACGGGCAACGCGGGTTCATGCACCGCCCGTCTCTTGCTACCACCTGACGTTGAAACTCAACCTTGTTCGGCCGTCTCTTCTTTTTCTCCGGAACCGGCTTCGGTATCGCCAATAGCTGATTCGCCTCCTTCCAGGCCTTTGTCTTCCGGACTCGTCGCCGCTTGGATCTCGGCGAATACTTCTGCCCGGCCTTTCGCATCCCACGCCTCCAATCGTTCTCTCGTAAACTGAGTTATCATTTCGGAAGGAAGGTCGTCTTTGTGTTCATCCATAAACAGCAGGATATCATCCGCGCTCGGACCTTCCTTCACTTCAGCTTCTGGCTCAGGTGGCACTTCTACAGCTTCAGTCTCTTCAGCCTTGCTCTTGAAGCCCGACATCACCCTTGACGTTGCCGGTGCTTTTTTCACTGGCTCCGATTGTTCCATCATGTCAGACGGGAAGCCGATGAAACTCTCATCCGGCTCAACCTGATCGTCCACTTGGTTTTCGTATGCAACCGCCATAGTCAGGGCGTCACCATCCGATTGCGGCATGAGCTTGGCCATGCGACGGACAACTGTTTTCTTCCACATCTCCGGCTCGGTATCGGGATTCCACCAAGGACCGACTTCATACTTCGCGCCGGGACTCTCGCTCTTGATCTTCAGGATCTCGTAGGCCCGCATGACCTCGAACCGGGGTGGGACGCCAGGCTTATTGTAATGTACTTTGGCCCAGGCCGCTATCATCTTACCACGATCATCCTCAAGCGATTCCTTGTGTCTTAGGTAGCCCTCGGTTCCGTAGACGTGCTCAAACTCATCTTTTTCACAGACAACATGAGCTTCGATGCTGGCAATCATGTTTGAGCGATAAGCCAAGAAGGTGTAGCCTTTATAGCCGGGGATCATCGTGACTTCTTTACGCTGGCGCTTACCACTCCACATGGGTACGAGAAAAGCGTGACCGAGCGGCGATTCGGGCAATAGTCCTGTGGCGGCACAAACGTAGATCGACTGGCATAGGCTTTGCCACGTACACTCCAACAGCTCTGGCTTGCGCTGGATCGCCGTTACTGCAAAGTCGAGAAACCGCTGTGGATTCACGTCCCGGGGCAGAGCGGCAAAGTACCGGGGCTTGAAGGTAGTCACCATCCGCTTGTAAAACTCCAGTTGGCTTTCGTCCTCCACCCGCTGTAGCATCAGTTCAGTTGTTGCCATTGACTTTTTCCTTCAACGCTTTGACCAAGAAGCGCCGGGAACCTTTCGTTGGCACCGTCGCTTCGGCGATCAGAGATTCCAGCCCACGCGCTTTGAGGATTTCCTGCAATTTCTCCAGGCTGAGTTTTTCGCTGTCCCGATCGTTCTTCCAAGTTGTACGAAATCCTTCTGTCAGCAATATGCTGGCGGTCTCCATTTTGTCTTGAATTGCAGCGCCCGCTTCACGCTTCATCTTGACAGCGAGTTTTTCTGCGGCCCGCTGTTTATCGTACTCCCGCACAATGAAGGCGAGCTCGTCGTCTCCCTGCATGGTCTCGCCCCCTGCCGTTGGCCAGAGATATTTCCGGAGATCTGCTGATGCTTCCGAACTGTCGGGCGGAGGCGGTGTTTTGGTCAGAACAAAGTCGTTCCAAAACCGCTCGGCAGTCGCCAAACAGTGATCTTCAAGCTCCTGGGAATGGACGATCTGGAAGCATTTGTGAACATCGTTGCCGAGGATTGCTGAGTAATCACAGATCTGAAGCGGCTGCTTTTTGACGGGATCTCCGACGACAATCTGGTGGTGCCCCTGAACCACATAACCGAGCGGAATGTCATCGGTCCAAGGCGAACCCCACAGGTGGGCAAGCCGGGCGTTAGCCGTCTTACACTCTACAATCCGGAGAATCGTGCCGTCTTTATCAACGACAAAGTAGTCCGGCGTGGCCAAGAGAATGTCGTGTACGGGATGGCGGAACGGTAACTCACCAAAGTCACCGGCCGGCACAAGCGTATGCCCAGTCTCGTTCTCATACCGCCTGGCAGCTACCGGCTCCAGCGCGTGTCCACAATCGAAACGAACACTGTCGATCTCCTTTTCCGGGTAGCCCATGACCTTATCTCTCCAGATGTCGTGGATATTCCCGTAGGATGTCATGTCCGGGTCGTTACTCGCGTAGGCCATCAGCGCGGCCATGTCGGTGCTGGTGACGCCAGAACGCCTCCGCTCCAGCCATGCACTGCGTTCAGCTTCTGTCATTTTTGGCTCCTTTCAGTATTTTCAGGGGGCCTTTCGACCCCCTCCGGCACCGTAGACGTTGGCCGCTTAGGCAACCGGTCTTGTCGCCACCGAATTAACGGGAAGGCGAGCTTCTATACACTTAAAAGGCGAGGCCGGGGACTTTCACCCCGAGCACGGCGCTAACACGAGTACGGCAGACCTGTACCGAGAGATCGGGGGCGGCGTCTGCGCCCGCATTGTCCCGACTCTTAGGGGTAGCATATCGTGCGAGTTGCCCGTTCGGTGCGTCTATATTCCGCCACTCGCCGCTCATCTTCACTTTACCTCCGGTTCGGTCTCGGCCAGGGCGGCTTGGAGTATTTCACGAATGTCATTGAGCATACCGCCACGCATTTTGGCTGCGTTTGGTCCGTGACCCTCTGAGTGATCGACATTGCCAATCAATAAAAGAAGATTATTGTCTATCCCCCGCAACCGCTCGACCTGGGCGGTGAGGGTAAGGTCCCGAGAACGCAAGGCGCGGCATTCTGCGTCTATTTCTTTGAGTAAATTAGAATGTTCCCTTGTTTCATTAGCCAGTTGTGTCCCCAACTCATCGATCCGGGCTTGGAGGGCTGACTTGGTAATAGCTGTTACAACAGCCCCGAAGAAAACAACGTTTCGTTGTCCAGCTAATCGGGCGACTTCGTTGGCTAATGCAAGTTGTTCCGGCGTGTGTTTCGTCTCACTCATTCCTTCACCTCCGGTTCGGTCTCGGCCAAGATGGTGCGGAGTTGATTTTTTAGGGCATCGGACATTAGCGACTTTGGTCCAGAGGTGGCCATTAGCAGTCCCCGCAACCGCTCGACCCGGGCGGTGAGGCGAACATTATTGGCAATACTACACTGATGCTCTGTCTGAAGTTCGTCATATAGTTCCTCAAGTTCCTTGAGCCGGTCGATCTCAGCGGCCATGTCGGGCGCGGAGGCAAGTAGGTCTAACTGCTCTGGCGTCCCAAATTTGTATGACACCACAAAGCCACCCTCGCTCACGATGCCGATAATGGCATTATCAAGTCTGGTGGGGTGGTCATGGCTTGTGTTGGTAGGCACCAGTTTCAGGCAAATCCGGTGGCCATCTTGCGTCTTGCGCCATTGCCATGTCGGCGTGTGTTTGGCGGCAACCATCATCCCCGCCTTTTTGACAATATGAGCTTTTCTGCTGTCAGATCCACCTCTACCACCAACAGGTCGCCAGGCTGCCATTCGAGCATCGTCTGAGCCATCACAGGGATCGTTATTGAGTTGTCCTGCCTGATTGCATAGCGTTGGGGCAAAGTGCGCGTTACGGGCTTATTTGTAGATTCTGAATTTGCCATTTTATCTTCCTTTCGGTCCTACTATACCACGACCACAACTTTTTGTCAAGTCTTTTATTGGCTTTTTTTCATAATAAAAGGCCCGCCTGAACCTACTATAATGTAGGGGCGGGCCTGATATTCTCTGGTTTTGGCCTTCAGGGAGTCAGATCAACCTTGAAAAACAGAGCAGTTGGATCGGGTTTTTTGTCTCTCGGTTGCCACAGAACAGTAAATCCCAGGCTCAGATCCTTCACCAGATCTACGGCAAGGTCAATACCCAAGCCGGTGCTCTCTTTGTCATCAAGGGCCTCGAACTCCAATAAAAAGCCGAAGCCAATGCCAACGTGCATATCCATCCCGCCGAGTCCGAATGATTTTGTTGGCCAGACCCATTCATTGATGGATTGGATGTCGCGCTCATCTCCATAGTCGGCATAGAAATAGATCGTGCGGCTGTATAAAGTGAAGCCAGAGGCTGTGTCGCGGTAGAGTGATACGTCCACTCCGGCGTACTTAGCGCTTGCCGGCTTCTCTCCTTTCTCGACCAGCGCACCGGCGCCGACCGTTCCGTAGACCGGGAGTTGCGGAAAAACCGCTTCCAAAGGTAGCAATGCCAGTAACAAAACCAGCATAGCGATCATTAAGGACGGTTTCATGCTTCCTTCTCCTTCTTAGGTTGAGAGTTACCGCTGTTCTTGATGACTCCGGCGATCTTCCGGCCCTCTTTAACCATGACTACGCCGAAAACCCAGATGACGAGTTCCTTCCACCAGTCCATATAGAACAGCATTTGTCCGGAGTCTTTCCACATCGCCACGATCGTAATAATCGTAGCAAAGAGTAAGGCCGGCCCGAGAATCAGACCGTAACCTCGACCCCACTTTTTCACGATTTCTGGTGATTTAATTTCCATCTGTCCTCCAGTCGCGCTATCTGTAAGCGCGGTTTATATTTGCATGAAAATGTTTTCCGGCTCCGGAGTCGTGGTGGATGACGTGGATGAAATAGCGCTGTTTATTATTCCAGACACCTGTCATTCTGCTACAAACCTTTCTACGGGCGGCAACAGGTAATTCCCTCGATCGAAAGTCCCACCCGTATATCCATTCTCTCTCCGGGATGTCCAGGTGAGTCGAATAGTCTTTGCCGCCTGCTGCTGTATTTTCGGCTGGTGTACGACCGATGCAGGTGATTGTCATGGCCACTCCATATTCGTCGAGCATCCATCGACCCTGCTCCATCGCAATCGCTCTGCCTCGTGGGTCCAGCTTATTACTAAACTCCCGAAACAGTCGTTCGTAATACTCTTGACCGTTTTCTGTTTTGAATTGAACCCAAGCAATCATCTTATCGTACCCTGGTCGTGGCTATAATTTTCACTGGATCTGGAATGGTGTCAAGAACAAACTTCCGTATCTGGCCAACACTACGAGTATATCCATCGGTGGCAATGTATGTCAAAACGTAGTGACTGCCCGGTGGGCTCATGGCGGTATTCGCTGGTACATAAAAGGTTACGCGGCCGACTGGATTCGGATACTCAATGGAGAGTTTGGGAATTATTACCCAACTATGATCTGTTAAATGTAAATATGGTTGTCCAACCAACTGTAGCTGGAGTTCTATGCCGGTTCGCGGTATCATGTTGCCACTTAAATCAACTATGCCAGTCCCAACGTCAATATATGCAGCAACGTAATCTACTGTTCCAGCCGCCGCAGGTTCGGTTGAGGCCCCCCACAAGGTATCGGTGTGGTTGGAACTGTAGGTGATGCTATCCCATGTTGTTGGGAACGTCCAATGAGGCGACGTTGCTAAAACCGCCACGCTGTCCGCGTCTAATCCAACACGAGCTATTCCGCTCGCATTTGAAGTGGTGTAGCGCAGAGAATTAGCCAATGTCCAGTCACGGAAGTTGACGCTGGCCTTGTAGATGGGTGTTGAGTCAGCGCTGTTAAGCAGTACATAGTCAACAGTGTAAAGACCATCTAAGACCGGGGCTTTCTCGTGGAGCCACAGGTCTACCACGTAGCCATCAACTGTATTGTCGCCATCGTGTTCCCAATATGCTACTCGGACAATGTGTGGGCCGATCGAGTCGAGGTCAAGGCCGTGCGTATATAGGTAGCTGCTGTCGGTCGCACCGCCCATCGGGAACAGCGAAACCGTGTCATACCAATTAGTTGAGTCGGGGTAGCCGAACAACACTTGCGCGCTGTCACATTCAGACGAATGGGTGAAGGTAACCACACCTTCTGTTCCTTCTTGGCTCTGGCTGTAGCCGTATGTGCGATCGTAGGCGACAATCACCCCGATTACCAGCACAGCCAAGAACACCCAGATCGCTATTTTCCCGTCGTACTTTTTCATATCTACCTCAGTTTATGATTATCATATAACCCGCTTCTTCTTCCGTAAAGGGATAGGCCAGCCCACTACCCCCGTTATATAAAGCTGTGATCTCACTTTGATCTAATGTCCTATTCCAAACTCCAGTTTCATCAATTACTCCTGTAAAGAATTGTGCATTCCCATCACTATTAGCGCCAATACAAAATATAGTTAGATTTGCGTCAATCTCATTTGCGTCTGTTGGTTCATTACCATCTAAAGTACCATTGATGTAATACTTAACATTATTTTCTGAGGCATCAAAAACAACAGCAATATGAGTTAAAACTCCATTACTAACTGCAGTGGTGGATGGATCGTCATGTCCCGCTCCGTCAATTTGATAGGCCAGTTTATCCCCATTAAAAAGCATTGAATATCTATTTGCAGCGCCTGAAGCAGACCCTAATATTCTTTGAAAACCTCCTAATGCTGTTGGATTAACCCATGCTACCATTGTGAGGTCAGTTGCATCTAAGGGATTTCCTGATATACCTGTCTTTCTTAGATTATCATTCCCATCAAAATCAAATCCGTCGTTTATTTTCCCCGTTCCTCCATACGATGCTCCATTGACAGTTAAATCAACGTCTCCATGAGCATCAATGGCGTCTCCGCTGGATTCATCCATCTTCCAGTAGGACATCAAGTCAGTAATTATTTCACCGCTTACGGAGGGAACCAGAAACAACAGGGCTAATCCAATTAGATGTTTCATCATGCCTTCCTAATCTACCGTATATCCTATTGTGACCCCGGCTTGCGTGATGGCATCGTCGGGGTCAGCATCAAAGAGCCAATATATTACCTTGTCTGCTGGAACCGTGGCATCACCAAACCCACCCGTTATAGTAGCTATCCCGACAACTGTTGCCGAATCGTCTATAACTACTGCGTTAGCGAACCCGATAAAAGCATCAGCAAACTTGAGGCTAAATGTCAATTCGGTTGTCGGGTCAGCATCCAACTCCACCTTAATACTGACAATGGTGATAGCTTCTTTTTGATCTTTCCGTGGTATCAGCCATTCGTGGTCAATAGCATAAAGAGCATCAGGGTTGGCCAGATTGAGCGCGTAGTACAAAGTATCGGCAGTATGTAGCTTCTTGCTGACCTCAATCCTGTCGTTAGGATCATCAAAGTGGATGGTCGCCACCTCGTCGTCGTCGCCAAAGTAGATCACCGCATCGGCGCCGGTTGAGTCTGTGTTGATGTGCAAATTACCTTCGGTGTGAAGATCACCCTCCGCTCGCGTTAGGCCACCCGTTAGCGTGCCGGTTGTTTTCCAGTTTCCCGTAAGCGACTCAAAATCACCGTCGGCGTCCACCGCGTCCATTGTCACTGCATCAGTGGCAAGTTCGTCGACCCCCACCGCGTTGTCGGCCAAGTCGGGATTGTCAATCGAACCATCAGCATATTTGTCAACGTGAAGACTATCACCTTCAATCAGCCCGGCCGCTGTCAGGCTGTCGGTATAGACCATGCCACCAACAAAGACTGCATTGGAATCATTAGCGCTAAGACTATATAGTACAAGAATATCAGCATCGTCGGCCTCAATGTGAACGAGGGTGCCTCCTGTTGGGTTGCCGGTATGCTGATGAACATGGAGTAGTTGACCGGAAAACGCACCGGTGGCGGTTATTGTCATACCACTGTCAACCGGGGCGGACCAAACGAAGCCGAGCTTACGCGTGGTCATACTGATTAAATGATCTGCGGCAGCATTACCTATTTCATTTATTAGAACAGCCCCAGAAGCAACTGTCGTTACTCCGGCATTGGTAATACTAACATCCCCTGTCATGTCGACCCCAGTTGCACCGTTGGTCCCATCACCAACATAAATATATGTATCAGTTAGGGTTGTGTCTACTTTTGTCGCAACGAGTTGTTCTGTGGCGTAGGCTGAATCATTCACGGCTGACGTATATTTGTAAGCTTCGTAAAACACGAAATCCTCGGAGGTAGAATCAATGTGATCGCCCTTAATTGTCTGGGCGGCTATGTAGGTCCCAATAACGGGGTTACCCTTCCAGTCCACATTACCGCCTATTTGCGGTGTTCCCAATGTAGCCGGGGTCAATCCGGTTAGGGCGGAAAGACTCCATTGCCAGACCCGTTCACGGACAAGGCCAACACTCACCGCACCGAACCACATTTGGTCCAGACCAAATTCTATAAAAGTACGAAACCCACCATCTTCCACGTTTTCCATGTAGAAGCCAGAATCAACATCAATGAGCTGGATTTCGTTAATGAGAACTCCGGGCATTGCAAGGTTGCCCACCAGTGTGCCACCAGAAAAGGGAAGGTAGGTGGCCGTTATCTGATTGCCGGAGGCGTCTCCCCAAGCCTTGCCTACGCTGTCGGCGGCTGTCGAGGTTATGGTAAGAGCGGAATCACCGCTTTTCGTAATCTCAATGCCGCTCCCCTCGATCAGTCCCTTCACTTTCAGGGCGACTCCGGTTTTCCCACCAGCAAGACCGAAGCCAGAGGTTTCGTTGTAGGTGCCAGTATCCAGGAGAGTATTCGCCTCACCACCAGCCGCGCCCGGTGGATCTTCCCACTCCATCGCACCAGTGGCACTCCTGAATCTTTGGACATAACCCTCACCAATGTTTCCAGTAGTGTCTTCAATTGGGATATGAACAAGAGAGTCGGCGTTGGTGGTGCCAGCATTATCGTCGACGTATTTCTTTGAGACCACCATCGAGTCAGCAGTCTCTTCTGCCAGATAGGTATTAGATGGGAGAACGACGGTTTGATTGAAAGAGAACTGATTCGCCACCGAGTCATACTCCAGATAAGCACCATGTGCATTGCCACCTTCGTAGAAGTAGATATATGTAAGAGCCAAATCCCCATCATAGTTCGTTTTCACGCTTCCGTTGGTGGCCAGATAACTACCCGCGGAAATCCAGCCAGAAAGTAGGAAATCACCAGTTGCGATCATGTTATCGTCAATACTGATCCACGTATTAGGGCTCTTGGCGGCGACCACCGAGGTGTCTCCTACATCCGTCTCTTCGAGATACTTCAGCACTACGCTACTGGATAGTTGCCCGAACGATGATGTCGCCACAAGCAGAACGGCCAACAGAATAGATATTGTTTTCATTGTCGACTCCACAACCAAACTATTTCCTGTCCGCCTTCTTCTCGAAAAGCGTGCGGACGTCTTTCTGGCTTTGTTTAATGTCGCTTGTATTGGTTCGTATTCTCTCGTCGTGGCGGGCAAGTAGTTCAGCCACCTTCGTGTCGCGCCTGAAGTAAAAGAATACGGCGAACACCAGCAACCCCACGGTCTGAATAACATTCCCGATTGTCCAATTCATCTCTACCATCTCTAATGCCACCTTCCCTTAGTCCTCAACTCATCTCTTCATCTACCAAGTGGGCCATATCGTAACACCATCGGTGCTCTTTTCAACATCCGCTCCCACCGAGTAAGATCCTGTATCTTATACCGGGACACCATGCGATCCTCGACTGATTTGTTATAGATTGGTGCTTCCGGGTGTAATTCGTTCCAGGCAAGTTGGCGCGTCAAGTCCAGATCCCCTTCCCCGTTCATCCACTTAACTCCCATCATGGCCAAGTGGTCAAGGATCAAATCTCGTTCTGCATATATTTCCATGTAGCCTTCTGCCATTATGGACGCCTCCCCCTCAGTAACTGTACGCCCTCCCAGTGCCTTGATAATGATGTCCTTCGCCGCTCCCTGGAATTTCAATCGCCCTGCCGGACCACGAAAATCATAAACACCCTTATCCAGATCCCACCCAAGTGCTTGAAGTGCCTCTATCCATCTTAGGCTCGGAGTTCTTTGGATTGCTGCCGTCACGAATCTCTTTGCGGCGGACGGCTCAAACCCCTTAGTATCGAAATACGCTCTCAGTGCCGAGACTGTCACGCTGGCACCCGGAGACAACAGGAAATTCCCAACTTTCTCTGGTATGTTGTCCCCCCAGGGAGTATCCGCCAACTGATAGGAACCGGACATATCAAGGCCCACGAGACCCGGCAAGCCAAAGGCGATACCATCAGCCACTTCCTTTCCATGTTCCGCTTTGATCGCCTTGTAAACATCGGCTGTTATATATGATACGCCAGCTACCGCTCCTATGCTTGCCAATGAACGCGCACCGCCGAACAGTAATTTTGCGCCCATCCATTTTACAACACCCGGCATATTCTTCGATGCTATCAGATCGTATCCCAACTCCAAGTTCTTTATGTTGAACCGTTGGAATAGAAAGACATTTGACGCTATCGGGCCTCTAAGTGCGGGTGGTACGTCAGATTTCAAATAGAGAAACTGGCTACGCATATTCCCTTCGACAAAGGCATAGTTGTTGGCCGCTATGTCCGAGTAGCCCAAGTCCTTTGCACGTTTATACATTGTGGCCCATGCAATCGCTTGGTTCCTGGTCTCGGGTGCAAAGATGCCCGCCTTTGCTCGCAGGTTGGCGCTTGTAAGTGCTTTGCCGGCTTCCAAAACCTTTCCACCCGTGAGGTATTTAATCCCAAAATGCTCGTATGCGACACGACCCTCTGGGGAGCGCAAGAAGTCGATCCCTCGTTTCCACTCTCCCATGTATGGCAGTCCTTCGAGAAGCGGTGACAGCGTTTCGTATCGTTGGAAGGTGTTCAGAAGATGATATTTGGGACTGAGCTTTAGAAATAGGGTTGCTTGCCCACTCTTTATGTAACCGCTCCAACGGTCTAACGCACCTGGTGATACCCAATTTCTGACAGGTGAGTATTTCCCTTGCAGCGACGCATCCAATAGTTCGGTGGCCTTGCTCGGCGACCGCCCCCAGAGGTGATCCAATGTACCTCCAAGCATATTTGCCGTTTTTTCTTGACCCTCACGGCGCACCATATCTATCAGTGGCTGTATGTCCTTACGTAGATTCCTCAAGTGAAACCATCGTGCAAACGTCTGATTGTATATTGACAATACTTTGGTGATGTCCTTCGAGTAGCCTTCATATCCTTCGCGCTTCTGAAGAAATCCCGCTGTCTTTGTGCGGAACTTCTTGGCTTGGATGGTTCCATTGAGAAAAGCTGTTACTTGCCCCGGCGTCAACATACCGTCCGCAGCATCGGCAATCTCTCTTACTATTTTTGCTACCCTACCGCGTGTAGCTGCAAACTGATCCCCACCTCTAAAGGAGCGGCCTCTCACAATGTATGCTTCTGGTGTTAATTCGGGATGGGTTGCGTAATCTTCCATAGCAACGTCAAGGGTTTTGGCTGGCGTCCGACCACTACCGACAAAGTGTTCAACACCGCCCACCTTAACATAAACACGCCACTGGCCCATGTGCATCTGTGGCAGGTAATGATCCCAACCCCAGTCATCAGGCACTCTATTCTTGACTGCCTGGTCAACGGCTTGCTCCAACTGCGTTCGCTGGTCGGCTGACAGTTTCCTGTTGGTTAGATTATTGTCCCGGCGCCATTCCCTTTCGGTCATTTTAGCGACTGATGGACGGATATCTTCTCTACGGGCCTTAATAACGATCTGACGATCCTGTTCCAGAAAGCTCCTTGCCTGCTCTGCCGCCAACCTACTGCTCGGCTGTAGCTCCGCATCTCTGGTGGGATCGACAACATGGTCATAGAACTTGTCGCCTTTCTTGCCCCAGTCCTTCTTGTCCACCTTTCTCAAGATGTCTTCAATGACCTGTCCACGTTGCCCCTGCGCCACGATGATATCACGTTCCGTTAGGTTCATTGCTCGCTGTGCTTTTGCTGCCGTAACACCATATCGTGCAGGTTGTG
>Ga0114923_10000994_pt1 | contig 20121 bp, 19 predicted proteins | sample SumtaG_FD_89578 | JGI IMG/M metagenome (GOLD analysis project Ga0114923, IMG submission 89578) | Deep subsurface microbial communities from Indian Ocean to uncover new lineages of life (NeLLi) - Sumatra_00157 metaG | ecosystem: Environmental > Aquatic > Marine > Oceanic > Sediment | place: near...
TCTCAAGCTTACCCTTAACTTTGCGAATCTCAGCCTTATGCAGCAGCAGTTTTCGTTTCCTCGTCGGTTCGTGATTTCCGACACTTGCCTTATCGTACTGCGATATGCTCGCACCTACCAGCCAGCATTGCTCGCCGTCTATCCTCGCATATGAGCCGCTCAAATCCGCCTGACCCAAACGAAGCGACTTCACCTCTGTACCCAAAAGCGACAGCCCCGCCTCATACTTCTCTACCAGTTCGTAGTTGCGATAGGCTTTCTTATTTACTGCCACAGGGCCTTCTTTGCTGCTTTTGCACGATTTCGCCGACATTTAGCCTATCATATAACCACCAGCACAATTTTGCAAGACAACAACGAATCACACCCATCTACTCGTGCAAAAGCCAGAAGTGCACCCCCGCCGCCAATCCCCACGCCGCAAAACTCGCACCAAGAACCAGCCAAAGCCCCAAATGTTTCCGAAAACAAATATAAGCCACCACAAAAAACAATATGCTCGGCAATATTCCTAACAATGCCGCCTTTGTGTAACTGGTCACCAGCTCAAAATTGCCTGGATTGTCCGAGTAAAGCCACACCAAAACAATCGCCCCCGTAAGCGGCATCACAGCAATAAGACCCGCCACCGTCGGCAATTTCCTGCCTATCTGTGTACAAAAAATAATCACACACAAACTTATTAAAACCTTGATAATAAATCGCATCTTCTCACCCCACTAATCAAATCTTAAAATCCAACTCATACCCGCCCGCACGGACGACGCCCTTTACCTTCGACACCTTTTGCTGAATCTCCCAAATCCTCACGCATCCTATCCGCCAAGACCATCAGTCTTTTGACCACCTCCGGATACTGCGCCGAAACATCATTTGTTTCGCCAATGTCCCTCTCAAGGTCAAAAAGTTCCAACCCAATTTTCCGTTGCTCATACTCGACATATTTGCCTCCGCTGCCGCCCTCGCGACCAGCCAAAGTGCGGTACTCATGTGGAAAATGCAGTTTCCATTTCCCGCTGCGAACAGCCTCAAGCGCCCATCCGCGATAATAGAAAAATGCCTCGTGTGGACTCTTCGCGCCAACCATCCCTGAAATCAAAGGCCATATATCCTTCCCGTCAATCCGTTTATCCGGCATCTGTGCCCCTGTTAGATTAACAAACGTCGGCAAAAGGTCCATCGTCGCAGCAACTTCCTTGCAAACAGAGCCCACCGGAATCTTTCCCGGCCACCGCATTATACAGGGCTCACGCATCCCACCTTCAAACGTCGTCCCCTTGCCCTCTCGCAATGGTCGCGCAGAACCCCCATGGTCACCAAACGACAACCACGGTCCGTTGTCCGAAGTAAATATCATCATCGTATTATCATCAACCCCCTGTCCCTTCAGCGTCTCCAGTATCCGACCCACAGACCAGTCTATCTCCATAATCACATCGCCATACATCCCCTGCTCCGATTCGCCCCCGAAATCCTCCGAAACATAAAGCGGAATATGCGGCATCGAATGCGCCAGGTAAACAAAAAATGGCCCGCCTTTGTTCTTCTCGATAAACCTCACCGCCCGTTCCGTATACCGCCTCGTCAGGTAACGCTGGTCAGGATCGCACTCAACCGCCTCTTCACCGTCAACCAGCGGCAACGGTGGATATTTCGCATTGTTTTCCGGCCGCATATCGTTCGAATAAGGCAGCCCGAGATACTCGTCAAAACCGTGACGTGTCGGCAGAAACTCTCTATGATGACCAAGGTGCCATTTCCCAAAACATCCCGTCGAATAACCACGCCCCTTAAGCAATTCGGCAATCGTTTGCTCTGAACTGTTTATTCCAACTTCCGACTTGTCCTTCGTCCATTCGGGCCCACTGGGAAAAAGAACATAAGGCAAACTCACCCGCTGAGGATAACAGCCCATAAGAAGTGCCGCACGTGACGGCGTACACGATGGCGCACAAACATAAAAGTCTGTAAACCTGACCCCCTCTGACGCCATGCGGTCAAGGTTCGGCGTCGAAAAGCCTCGCGCACCATAACAGCCAACATCAGAATATCCCTGGTCGTCTGTAAAAATTATCACAAAGTTAGGCTTTTTGCCAACTCCGACTTTCCCAAACAACTCGTCCCCGCCAACAAGGCCCGGAAATGCAAAACCCAACGTGCCAAGACCGACTGCTTTAATGAAATCACGACGATTCATCTGCATAAGAATCTCACAACAATTTTATTAATCCCCTGCCTTGGCGCCGTGCTCTTCATAAAAGTAAACGAAGAACCTTCCATCAAAGCTCGATTATCACTTAATGAAACGAATACAAAATGGATAGCGATAGGAATGACCCTCGCCCACTTTGATAGACGCAACAATCGCAAGAACTATATCCACCACAAGTACTATCGGTACCAACGCTGCGCCAATACACGCAAAGCATAGAAGCATAGCAACTATCCAGTATAACAGCATCGAAATCTGAAAATTAACCGCCTCCTTGCCCTGCTCATCAACAAATGAATATTCATTTTTCTTAATCTGCCACAAAATCAAAGGACAAATGACTCCGCCTATAACAGGTATAAGCCAAAAAATCAGCCACCCAAGACCCGCTAAATGGCAGAACATCGCCCACGTCCGTGCGTCCTTGTTCGTCTCGATAACTTCCGACTTGACCGGCTTTTCAACCTTCGACGCCTCTTCTGTTTTCTTCTCTTTCGGACTTTCCGATGATTCTACAGGTTCTTTTGCTTTCGCCATCTCTCTTACCCCTTTCTTTCTCCTTATCTTGACTTGAAAAACAACTACCTTTTTTACAAACCACCGCCTGACCCGTCAAGACTAAACCTCAAAAACCCCCTAAAATCGCCTGTAACGTAACACAAAAAAACAGAATTTTCTTGATTTTTACAAAACCAACCCTAACATAAAATGTGCGCTGCGATGTGCGGATTCCAACACGTTTGAATGCAAAGACGTTTAAATCCTAACTTTAAGGGGTGAAAAAATGTGTCAGGCATGTGGATGTTCGCCGTGCGATGCTTGTGGCGGCCCAATCGAAGATGGCGTCTGCGCCGGTTGCGGCATGCCCGCCGAAGAATGCACCTGCGAAACAGAAGAAGACTAAACTACTTGCATTAAACACTCTATAATTGTCCGACTTCTCTACCGTACTCCGAGCCTGTCTCTGGGGAAGTGTTATTTCCACACCCGCCTTTGGCTCTAATTCGCCTACTAACAACAAAAATGTCCTTAACCTTACCGCTAAAAGCCAAAAATGCGCAAAAAAAGACAAGGCTGGGGATGTGAGGAGAGAGATTTGATGTCCAAATCTATGAAATGCATCCCCTTAAAGCACAGGTATTTAGCTGTTATTGACTTGGTTTGCGTGCATCCTGACAGAACCTCCCCATCAGCATCATCGCCCGGTTCATATTCTCCGCCGAACCGTCCATCTTCGCATATGCATCTACCAGTTCCACCAATTCGGCCGCTGCCTCCACTTGGCCGTAATGATGCGCAACATTCACAATACCCGCATCAAGGCCATACTCAGCCGCCTTTGCAACGTAAGCTCTGCAGATGCCGACTTTTCTGCCGGGCAGGTCGCGGGCACAGTTGCTCACTCCCATAGAGCAGTGCACACCCTTCATTTTTGCATCGCTTTTGATTTTCTTTATTGTCTCAAACGCCCGGTAGGTATAGCCCGGCACGCCCGGCTCCATCGGCATATCTATCGCAAGTGGAAAAACCGTCGAGTCAAAGAATATCTCCTGCGGCTTGAATCCGTATTTATTCACGGCAGCGTCAAAAATCTGTTCGGCAAGTGAATATAACTCATCAACCGAATGTGAGCCACCCGGGCCGGTCGCTGCAACCTCGCTTACCAGCAAACCCACAAATGCAAAGTCATAATCCTTTTTCAATGGCAGCACATTGTCCACAGTGTAGACTTTGACCGAATTAATCAGCGGCTGTTTAACCTGTTCGTCGGTATCATACCACTGTTTCAAGCCGGCTTTTAGAACATCATCATTGCTGCTGTCGATGCAGACCGGGACGCCCTTACCCCATTTGCGAACGAGCTTTACGTATTCGACCATCATATCAATGATAATCTGGGGGTCGGTCTCGCCGAACGCATCGAGATTTACGGCAATGTAGTCGGCGTTATCATCGGCCTGGGATTCAATCAGCTCTTTTATGTAGTCCAGGGGCTGCGAAGGGGTAGAATATACATCAGGGCCAAGCTTGGTCAGGTCGCTCATTACCCTGCCGGTCTTCGGAATTGAAGCGTGTATCGATTCACCAATCGTAATCAATGGTTTTTTCACTGTTTTTTCCTTTCAAAAGAGTATTCCAAGGGTAAAGACCTACTATAATTTTCCTTCGGCGAAGCACAACAAAAAAGAGAAAAAGCCTGAACAGTCAGGCAAGGTTTTCTTGCTTATAATCTTTATTATCAAGGACTTATATAAGCTAAAGGCTGTTTTTTTGCTTTATGTTGCTGGTAGAGAAATCGACAGGATTACTCTTTTTGAGGTATATGCCTTGTGGACAACCTGTTAATAACTTGGAATTTGCCGGCGGGTATTGGTTTGCGTGGTGGTGGATATTGGCGATAGTGTTTGGGGCATTTTCGGGCAGGTGTTGAGGGAGACGGCCAGAAATCCTTTAAGTCCTTTGCAGCTAAAGGATTAGCTTTAACGACAAAGCTGCTCCTAAAAGCCTGATTAGCTTTCTGCGTGTTGTACCCGGCAGGTCCCGAACTTTCCCTATATTCACAGTTGTTTTGTGGGGTGGCTGTGTCGGTAGTGGATAATTCATAGAAAGGTCGTCTCGAAATTGGGTTTGATTGGGTTTGTGATTTGACGGAAAGTGGTGGGTTTGGGGCGCATTTGCGACAAAAAAATGGTGAAAAATTGGTATTTTTTGGTATTTTTTTGTAAAAAGCGCGCACTTTTTGTGATTTTTTGGTAAAAATTCGTATTTTTTGCGCTTTCTTTGACAATTTTGGGCAGTTTTGGGGTGGTTGTTACATGAGGGGTTGGTAAATGGACACTTAGTTATGTGGGACTTTTTGGAGTGGGCGGGTTTACACTGGCCGTGTGTTTGGGGGTTTTCTTTTTTTTTTGAGCGGGTTGCGATAATTTCCGCTCAAAAATGTTTTAATTTAGGCTTACCGCCGTTTTTGGTTTGACGGGGTCTGGAAAGTAGGATATGATTTTGGGCAGAGCGGACGGCGGTCCGGGAAACTCTTTTGTATATCGCAAGTCGTATTTATAATTTGTAGAAAGATGTTTTGGGTGAGGTATGGTTTGAGGTGAAAATATATAAAAGAAAAGGATAATTAGAAAAGAGAATGCTATGCCTACAACTGGTGAGAAACCTGGAAAAGGTACATATAGATGCCGTAATTGTGGAACAACCGTAACTTTAGACGACTATGATGACACTTTGCCACCATGCCCGAGTTGTGACGGGACTGAATGGGATAAAGTTGGCTAGCTGAATAGTGGCAGAAATTTGTGGCTAGGGCTTTTGAATTGGCGGGAATTGCGGTTTTGGGTGTTGTGGTGTTTTAATGTGTGGCGCAATAGAGAGGCAGTGTTGGAAGGGTAAACGGAAAGGAAGGTGTGCGCAGTTTGGATAAGAAAAGAGAACAAAAGGTGAAGTCAGGCGGTGGATTTTGGAGAAGATATGGTACGCACGTTGTTATAGGAATAATTCTGCTTCTGCTTGGTGGTATTGGTGGTTTAAGTTGGGAGTGTATGAAGCTAATAGCTGACAACGAGCGTTTGGAAAGTGAGAACGAGAGATTAGAAGGGGAGCTAGGCAAAACACGTTCCGAAGTCGTGCGATTGACAAATCTGCTAGAAAACCTCCGTTACCTACCACCACCTGAGGAAATTGAGATTACGTCTACGGAGGAAATTGAGATTGCGTCTACGGAGAAAATTGAGATTACGTTTACGAAGGTTCCGGGGAGGGGAGCAGGGGCGGATTCGCGAGAGGAATTGGCAGGTCAGGTTGATGGTCTGGAGGAGCCAGGTCACTACAAGATTGTGATCTATTCGCTAGGTGACAGGTGGTATGTTCAACCGTGGACAATGAGGCCATTTACCGAGATTGGTGACGACGGTGAATGGCACAACCTGGTACACCTCGGGCGGAGGTATGCGGCGCTCGTGGTTGAGCCGACATACGAGGCGGAAGCGAAAGTGGAGGTGCTTCCGGTCACGGGTGGGGAGGTGCTTGCAGTAGCAGAAGTTGAGGCACGGTAGTTCGAGTAATGTGGGACGGATGCTTGTGTGGATACGATGTATATAAGTTGGGCTAATGAGAAAGGCCAGAAAGGAGATGCGAAATGATTGGCTGGAAGAAGTTGTTGGTAGCAGTGATGTTTGTAGTTGGTGTGAGTGTTGCGATAGGAGTCGTTTGGGCTGGGGTTGGAGATGATTCGAGTATTTCAGCGAACACCGAGGTTCTTATCAAAGAGATAAGGGAGCTACGTGACGATATCAAGCTGCTTCGCTATGAGATTCAGGAGCTACGGGAGGAGATGTTAGCGAAGCAACCGGTTCGGCAGGGTAAATTGCCTGAAAGAGGGAGAGGGCCGAGCGAGGCAGAATCGTCCAAGACAGTGAAGGGTGCGCGGGTAATATTCACGAAGGTTGCTCGCGAGGGACCAGGAGGAACAGGCGCTCGAGGTAACGTCGAGGGACGAGTAGAAGGGATTGCAGAACCTGAAAAATATAGAGTTGTGCTGTATGCGTTTACGGACAAGTGGTATGTGCAGCCAACGGAGGCGAACCCCTATACGAGTATTCGGGAGGACGGCAGCTGGAGTAATTGGACACATCTGGGCAAGAGATATGCGGGTTTGCTTGTTCGGCCCTCATTTCAGCCGAGGAGCACGTTGCAGATGCTTCCAAGTGTTGGGGGCGATGTGATTGGTGTGGCTGTGAGAAACGGCAAGTAACGGAGCTAATTTGCATGGAGTAATGAGCAGGGGCTGTTCTTGCGGGATTTTTTAATTGCAGATTACGGGGATTATATTGATTTTAGGAACAAGGAAATTTATTGCGGGGGCGTGAGAAAGGGGAAAAACTTTTCAAAGAGGTGATTAAATGAAAAAGACACCATTATCGTATAAGAAGTCAGCTGATTCCTGGCAAATGAAAGTACAAGTAAAAGTACAGAATTTCGTAAAAATACCATTGCCGTTTCCGTTGCCATGGTTACTTATAGGAGGAGTTCTATTTGGGATAGGGTGTGTTATAGTGGGCCTTTATGAAAAGGATTCAAGAGCGATTCGGCTACTTGCTATCGACGCTACTCTCATTGCTGCTATAGCAAATGCAGTTATATTTTTCGAAATGCTTTTAGACCAAATAGCGGATACAGTTTCTGATTTGCTGAAACACGAAGAACAAAAGAAAGCTAAGAAGTGGATTCGTAAGTGGTATGATAACATTTTCTGGTCGAAGAAGAATGTCTTTGCCGGACTTGTACTTGGAACTGTGATTGTCGTGGCAAGGTTAGTTGGCTGGAATAGTTTGTTTACATCTATGGCGGGAGATGCCTATGCATATTTCATCAAATTTGTTATAGGTGTAGTAGGTGGCTCGATGCTCTGGATTATGTTGGGAATTGCTAGAGTAATGCTATCATTGGGAAAAGATGTAAATATCAAACCATCAATCTTTGACACAAGTACAAGTTCCCTCCGTACGGCATCCCTGGTATTGTGGAAAGTGTCTTTCGTTGCTGCATTGACATATATATTAGGTGTTTCACAGATTTTCCTCTGTTCAATCAAAATAGGTACATTCAGTAAAATCATTACAATATTTTTTGGAATGTTCATTGTGCTTTACTTCATAGTCCCACAAATTAACATTCATAAAACTTTGCTCAAGCTTAAACGAGAACGGCTCGGGGCACTTGTAAAACAAATAGACAACACCTTTGATGAAGTGGCGAAAACTCCTACACCTACGAATATTAATCAACTCCGCGAACTATTTGATCTGCAACATGTAGTTAATGGTAAGAAGTCATGGTCATTTGGCACTACTGAGCTTTTGATACTGCTTGGTACGGTGCTTGTTCCATTAATTCTGTTTATACTTGAGTGTTTAATTGGAAGTTAATTAAAACAATAAAGCACGAACTAAAATGATTTGAAATGTGGAGGGGAGAGGATATACTGTCACGCAGAGCGATTTCATTTGTATCCTGTATATCGCATGTCGTGGTTTGTAATTAGTAAAAGTTGTGGTTTGACCCTCCTTCGCTAAAGCTATGGCGGGTAAAATTTTAGTTTTGTGTGGTGAGGGGATGGGGAAGAAAGTTTTTTAAATAATGTGTTAAGGCTAAGGACTCAATGGCAAATAGTTTATACAATAAACCATTTGATGAATCAACAAAGCTAAAACTTGAAATATTTGGTGAGTGTTTTCGAGCTTGGTTGCCAGTATTCATACATGATTATTTTACTGAACAGATATTTATTTACGATTTTTTTGCTGGAAGTGGAATGGATAGCGAGGGAACCTTTGGCAGTTCGATTATTCTATTAAAAGAAGCTAAAGGTGAGGATAGAAGGTACTGTGCCAATGAATAAAAAGATTACATTTTTTTTCAATGAACATAATAAAAATAACATTGGTGAACTTAAAAAGAATATTCCAAATTACATCGAAACTTGCCAGAAACAGAATCAATGCAAGAATTGTGTATATGATTATAAAATAGAACAATCCAAATTTAAAACGGTTTTTAAAGCAAAAAAAACTCAAGAAATATTACAAAATGAAAATTATGGGAAATTTGTTCTTTTGGACCAATATGGATTCAAAGAAATAGATGAAGATATTTTCTTAAATTTAGTCAAGTCTCCTAGGACTGATTTTATATTTTTTATTTCATCATCTTTTATAAAACGATTTCAACAGCACGAACACACAAAGAAACACATTGATACTAAGAAGTTAAATTTTGATGAGTCTCAACCTAAAGAATGTCATAGAATTATTGCTCAATATTTTAAGAGCTTAATTCCTACAGACCAAGAATATTATCTGCATCACTTCACAATTCAAAAAGAAAACAAAGGGAATTATTATGGGTTGATTTTTGGCACAAATCATACATTTGGAATGGAAAAATTCTTAAAAGTTTGCTGGAGCAAAGATTCTTTTTCGGGACAATCGAATTGTAATATAGATAACGATTTTGAAGAGGGCACTCTTTTTTATAAAAAATCAAGCTCTCATAAAATAGCCAGTGTTAAGGAAGAAATAAAAAATGCTATACTTTCAGGGGAGATATGTGATAATATTTCTGGTTTCAAATATACGATGCAAAAGGGATGTGAGCCATCGCTGTTTACTAAGGTTGTGAAGAGTCTCGTAAGTAAAGAAAAAATCAAAAGATACGGAGAGGTTAATAATAGTTCGACAAATGTCCATCGAGTAAAAAGATATACGATAAAGGTGTGTAGAAATGAAAAGTAAGATAGAATGGACAGAATCGACGTGGAATCCGGTGACGGGTTGTACGAAGATAAGTTCTGGCTGCCTTAATTGCTATGCAGAACGTATGGCGCGAAGATTAAAGGCGATGGGCCAGCCTAATTATCGTAATGGCTTTAAGGTTACATGTCACCGGCATACACTCGATATGCCTTTGCGATGGAAAAAGCCGCAGATGATTTTTGTTAATTCAATGAGCGATCTTTTTCATAAAGATGTACCGGATGATTTTATCCTGGATATTTTTTCAACGATGCGACAGGCTCAACAGCATCAATATCAGATTCTTACCAAAAGAGCTGAAAGATTAGCGAAATTGTCGCCGGAACTGCCCTGGCAGGAAAACATATGGATGGGTGTTACAGTTGAAGCTGCGGATTATAAATATCGGATTGATTACCTAAGGTATATGGGAGCAAAGATTAAATTCTTATCGCTTGAGCCATTGTTAGGTGATTTAGGGGAACTTAATCTTGACGAGATTGACTGGGTAATTGTTGGTGGAGAATCCGGGCCTGGAGCAAGACCTATTGAAATCGATTGGGTCAGGGATGTAAGGGAACAATGCTGTACTCAAAATGTACCATTTTTCTTTAAGCAATGGGGTGGTGTAAACAAGAAAAAAACCGGCAGGCTATTAGATGGCGAAATCTGGGATGAAATGCCAATTGGCTTTCAAGATAATATATATGCTTGAAGCCTTGTAGGGTATGCAACTTAATAAATATTGAAGAAGTAGCGGGAATGACAAAAGAGGGATTCGGGGGTAAATCACAACGGCTTAACGGCAGGCGGGGAGGGGTTCAGGGGGATAAAGTTAGTTTGCGATTTATTCTTTCAGAGGTTATTATTTTGGGGTGTTTTTTTGTTTTGAGTTGGTTCGGATAATTAAATCAGAGTTATGAGGTTTTGATATGCTGAGAGTAAGGTTTTTTGGATTGGTACTGTTGGCTGTTTTGATTTGCGGGTTTGGGGCATATTCGGCTGTTGAGACGAAAGGTGCTGTTGGGCAGGAGAGCGAGTACTTTGATGTGGTTGTTTACGGTGGTACGTCTGGGGGCGTTGCGGCGGCGGTACAGTCGGCAAGGATGGGCAAGTCAGTTGTTTTGATAGCACCGGGTCGTCACCTTGGCGGGCTTAGCAGCGGCGGGCTTGGAGCGACAGACATTGGGAATAAAAATGCGATAGGTGGTATATCGCGGGAGTTTTACCACAGTATCTATCTGCATTACCTTAAGGATGAGTCGTGGGTTTATGAGGAGCACCGGGATTATGAGGGAGAAAAGCCGTGGCGCGGCAGCACGAAAGAGTGGGACAAGGGTGAGGCGTGGTGGATGTTCGAGCCTCATGTGGCGGAAGAGATATTCAGGAAGATGGTGAGCAAAGCGGAGGTCGAGGTTGTTTACGGTGAGCGTTTGGATTTGAAAAAGGGGGTGGAGAAAAGGGGCCCAGCCATTAGTTCAATCAGGGCCGAATCGGGTCGCGTGTTTGAGGGCAGGATGTTTATTGACGCGACTTATGAAGGTGACCTGATGGCCAAGGCGGGTGTTTCTTATACGGTCGGCAGGGAGTCGAATAGTCGATACGGAGAGACGCTGAATGGAGTTCAGACGAGAAATGCCGTGAGCCATCAGTTTAAAAAGGCGGTGGACCCTTATGTGAAGGCCGGTGAGCCGGAGAGCGGATTGCTTGCGGGTGTTCACGGTGAGGGGCCGGGGGTTGAGGGCGAAGGTGACCATCGTGTGCAGGCCTACAACTTTCGACTTTGTCTTACGGATGTTGAGGAAAATATGGTTCGGTTTTCCAAGCCGGCGGGCTATGACCCGCTTCGGTATGAGCTGCTTTTGCGTTATTATGAGGCGGGGTTTGAGGAGATTCCGTGGATAAGGAGTATGATGCCGAACCGGAAGACGGACATTAACAATAGGCATGCTTTTTCTTCGGATAATATCGGGAATAATTATGATTATCCAGAGGCGGATTACAAGAGGCGGGGAGAGATAATCGCGGAGCACGAAAATTACCAGAAGGGTTTAATGTGGACTCTTTCGACCAATCCGCGTGTGCCGGAGAAAATTCGCGAAGAGATGGGCCGTTGGGGTCTGGCGAGAGATGAATTTACGGACAACGGCAACTGGCCGCACCAGCTTTATGTCAGGGAAGCGAGACGAATGGTGAGTGACTATGTGATGACTGAGAAGAACTGCCGGGGGATTACCGGCGTTGAGGATTCGGTTGGGCTGGCAGCTTATACGATGGATTCGCATAATACGCAGCGTTATGTGGATGAGAATGGTCATGCGCGGAACGAGGGTGATGTTCAGGCCGGCTGGTTCGGGCCTTATCCGGTGAGCTACAGGTCGATAGTTCCGAGGGAGGAGGAGTGTTCGAATCTTTTTGTTCCCGTGTGCCTTTCGGCTTCGCATATTGCGTTTGGTTCGATTCGGATGGAGCCGGTATTTATGGTACTTGGACAATCGGCAGCAACGGCGGCGTGCCTTGCGATTGACGAGGGGGTCAGTGTGCAGCAGCTGGACTATCAGAAGCTTCGTGGGCGTTTGCTGGAGGATGGACAGATTCTGGAATATGCTGCGGAGGAAGCTGCGGTGGAGGTTGACCCGCACAGGTTCGATGAGGAAATTGGTCGGTTCGAGGAGTGGGACAGTAAGAACTGGTATGCGGAAGGGGAGATTCTATTCGTGGGCAGCTCGAGTATCCGTGGCTGGGCGACGCGTGAGAGTTTCGGAAACTTGAAAGTTCTTAATCGCGGGTTTGGCGGAGCGCATATATCGGATGTGAATTATTTTGTGAGGCAAATAGTTCTTCGGTATCGGCCGGAAGTGATAGTTTTTTATGCGGGTGACAATGATGTTGCGGGAGGCAAGAGCGCCGAGCGGGTGTTGAAAGATTATAAGGAATTTGTGTGGATGGTGCATGATGAGCTTAGCGGGACGCGGATAATTTATATAAGTATTAAGCCGAGTTCGAGCAGGTGGGTGCATTGGCCGGAGATGAAGAAGGCGAACGGGAGGATTGAGGCGTTTTGCGCGGGGGATGAACGGCTTTTTTATTTTGATGCGGCGAATGTGCTATTGGGTGAGGGTGGCAGGCCGGACGATGGGATGTTTTTGGAAGACAAGCTGCATCTGAATGCTAAGGGATATAAGGCGTGGACGAAGGCGATTCGGCCAGTGATTGATGAGGCGATGGGAAGTAAGTGACGAGAACATAAGCGCAGAAGTTGATGCTGTTTTTTTGTTTTTGGGGGTTGTGGTTTTAGATTCGTGTGAAGACAGCAAAAAGGGCAAGTTTTGAGATGGCTTCTGCGCCGATTAGGCTTATGACAAACGTGATTACGGCCTTTAGGCCTTTTATGTTGCAGCAGAGGGAGTAGGCGCGGTACATGAGGGCGACCATCCAAACCATCATAAGTACAGACACTAATATAGCGAAGATAAATACGGTCATATCGAGATAGTTGAGCGGGTCAGCAGCGGCACTTTGCATAGCGAGGGACATAAAGTATTGGGCGATTCTTTTGTTGGAGGGCGGCATCATAACCAGCGCGGTGAGCAGGTATGGCCAGCGTGCGAGCGCCTGTGTTCCGAGGACGTCGATGAAGCGCAGCGAGGAGCGTGAGAGAATCAGGCCAAAGAAATAGAGTGGCAATGCCAGGGAGAGCCAATTGATGAGGCCTTCGGCGAGGAAGAGCCAGAGTGGAGCCGGTGCGCCTGTATGTACGTCGAGCGTTCCGTCGAAATGAGTGTTGCTGAGCGAGCCGAGCAGGGAAGTCAGGGCGATGATGATAAGGCCAAGCAGCAGGGCTTTGAAGCCCGCGATGAATCTGAAAGGGTTGAAGAGCCATTGGGTCAGGCTTCTATGGGATACGGCTGTTACGGGAGCTGCGATTTGGGTCATGAGTTTCCCCTTAGGTATTTTCATTTTGCTGCTGGGCGAGTTTTATACGTTCTATAATTTCGTCGAGCCGATTGCGAACGGTCGGGTAGCTAAGGCCGAGCAGGCTTGCCATTTCTTTTAGTGAGCCGCTGGCCTTTATGAAATCGAGTATGAACTGCTGGTCATCAGGTGAGAGTCCTGCGAGCGGCGGCAGGTCGTATCGGCCCTGGACTTCGGTTTGGCAGTTTTGGCAGATGAGGCTTTTGACGTTGAGGCCATCGCCGCACGCCGGGCATACGGAAGGTAATACTTTCGTGTGTTTTTGTTGTTTTAGAAAGTCTGTCATTTTTTTGCCTTTATTCTTGTTTTGTGGGGACGAAAAAGAGTCCTGCGATTTGTTTTTGGGAGTCGAAGACGACCTTGATGTCGAGCGGCGTATTTTCGAACTTGCAGGTCACGAAGACGGCCTGGTAGTGGAGGACTTTTTCTGTTCGGGTGCCGATTTGCTCCCGGTAGGGACCGACATCGGTAACGAGTGAGTCCCAGATTTGTTTTAGCTGGTCGGGCGGCAGGGCTTTTTTCATGGTAGCGTCGAAATTTTCGGTCGCCTTTTCGAACTGCGCATCGGCAAGAAGGTTTACAAGGTTTTCGGCCATAGTCTCAAGCTGGGCGTTTTCAGAAAGAGGCATTTGTATTCGCTCCGGGAGGGCAGGGATACCGGCAGCGCTTTTGGCCGATCTTTTGCCGATTAGGTCGTTGCGTGAAACGTAGAGGGCGTTTACCTTGTAGTCGACAAAGAAGCATCGGACGCCTTTTTTCTTCCGGGCGTAATAGCAGAAGCCTTCTTTGCCGTCGATGTCCTTGTATAGGACGCCATTTTTGGACTCGTTTGGCTTACCGACGACGGTTTTGCCCGGCCTACCTATCGCTTTGACAACATCTTCGAGTGGGGAACCGACCTGGAATTTGCCGAGGAAGCGGTAGCCGGGCTCATGGTATCGCAACTCATGGATTCTGCCCCTGACCATAAAAATACGAAAACCCCCGGGATAAATCATGATGTATCGGCCGGGGAGTTTGTCCTTTTCGAAAGTTTCATCACCCCATTTATATTCGAGCGGCTCGCCGAAGATTCGGTAGATTTGGCGCAACTTTGCGGTTTTGATATTTAGTTTTGCGACTTTCTCGTTGAGGGTGGGTATTTCGTTTTCGCGGGGGCCGAGTTCGGCCTGGTGCGGGAAGCCGAGCAAGACAGGGGCGTCTGTTGCCAATGTGATGTCCTCGCCGACGAATTCGATAACGGTGCTTTCGAACTTAAGGCAGAAGGCGGGGTCAGGTTTTAATTTGAGGATGCTGCCATAGATTTTTTCCGCACCACGAGGTGAAAGACATTCGATAAAGTTTACCTGGAATTTTTTGTCGTCAATGTAAAAGATGGTGTTTGAGAGGTTTTTGATTCTTCCGCCGAGTCTTCTGGCAATGTCGGCGGTTTGTTTCCTGGGGGCCAGGAAAGATTTTTCTATTTTCCAGCCTTCGGGGATTTTGGTAATCCATTTTTTGGCAAGCGTATCGAGTTGAAGAAATTCAAAACCAAAAACTTTTTTTGCCTGTTCGACGAGGTTAATATCGACAGGCTCTACAAATTCGACAACCAAAGTGTCACTGAGCAGGACGTATTCTTCGGAGCCGCCGTGTTCTCTTAGAACATCTTTGTAGACTTTCTGCGCATCTGCTGGTGTGTGGCAGTGGATGAGATTGATTTGGATTTTCTGTCCGTCGACGGAGAAATGTGTATTTGAGAGTTCATCGACTCGGCCTCGGAGCTTTCTGCTGAAATCTTTTAGCTGGTTGGGTGAAGCGTGTACAGTTTTTTCGATTTTCCATTGTTCGGGTGGATTTTCAAAAACCGGCTGGCCGTTTGCTTTTGTCTGAAATGGCACTAAAACTACAATGAGTATCAGCCAAAGGGCAAGGCCTGTGAAGCCCGCAATTTTTCTTAGCATTTGCATATCCGCCTTTCTTTTTTCTATCTCAGACATCATATTCAGCTATCCGTGAAAAGTGCACTTTTTTGAAAAAAAGCACACTTTTCTCAATAATATTAAACCTAAGCTTAACATTGTCAAGTAAAATCTCAATTTTTTTTAGATTTTTTTGAAAAATCAGGTTGCTTTTAAGGTATTGATTTTTTGCTTTAGAGCGCGGCAGGCTTCGGCGGGGTCGGGGGTACCGGTTACGGCAGAACAGACGGCGATTTTCTCGGCTCCGGCATCGATGACCCTGCCAATGTTATCAAGGTTTATTCCGCCGACAGCGACGTAGCAGATACCGGTGGAGGTAAGTGCCTCGGCAGCCTTTGTAACATATTCGAGTCCAACGGGTTTAAGGCCGGGCTTTGTAGAGGTAGCAAAGACGGGGCCGAGGCTGACGTAGGTTGGGCCTTGTTTACAGGCGCGGCGCAGCTGTTCGATTGTATGCGTGGTTTGGCCAATGATTAAGGGGGTCAATTGTATTTTGCGAGCCTGCTCGATGGGCAGGTTGCTTTGTCCGAGGTGGACACCATCAGCGGCAGAGGCCACGGCGATGTCGGCGCGGTCGTTTATTATGCTTAAGACATTTGCTTCCCTGCAAAGTTGTGTGAATTGTTCGGCGAGTGCGAAGAGTTCGTTGTCCTGCATATCTTTTGCTCGCAGCTGGATGCAATCGGCGGCGCCGGCGATGCATTTTTGGGTAAGGCTAATGACATCAGCGGGCAGGCTGGAAGAGATTATTACATAGAGACGAACGCGCCCGAATTTCTCAGTGGTGTCACCGGCAATAGTAACGTCCTTTTCGAGGGCGTATGCGGCAAAGCGGAGATTTTCGATTTTTTGTGCGAGGTCAGGGTTGAGAGTTTGGGTCATTTCTCCAAGCACACGAAGGGCTTCGGGGAGTCTTTTTGCGGCGGCGGTAAAACAATCCTTTAGGTCGGTGCGGGAAATTTGGTTTTGGACGGTCTTTCCTGCACCGACATCTGCGAGGGTGTCTCTGGCGGCGATGAGGCGGCCCTGGTCAAGCTGGGACACAAAAGAAGCAAGTTCGTGGCGAAGCTGTTTCGTGCGTTCTGTAAGCGGTTCGCAGTTGAGGGCGAACCTGCAGAATTCTTCGATAACGCGCAAGGCCTCTCGTGCGCGATTGAAATTAGCATCGATGATCCTGTAAAGGCTTTTTTGCATAGCAAACTTAATTATACGCACGCGGGGGGTTGTTTAGTAGAGAAAACCAGCTGCGCAAAGGAAAAGCGGAGTCATCCCTCCTCCGGCACGACCCCGCCTTATTTATGTTCAACATAACCGTTTTTAGGCGGTTCTGGCTGATTTTGAAATCGGGCGGACCTATCCTCCTCCTGAGAAGTTTTTAGGACGTCCGCCCAATATCGACGCCATATAAGCGAAAGTAGAATTATTCGCAAAAGGTATGCCAAAAGAACCAGGTACAAATGCAAAAATGGAAGTTTTTTATTCAACAGCCTGCAAAATAAGGAGTTGCGCATACATATACATTTTGGGTTGATGCAGAAAAAACGTCAAATCCGGGAGTGGCGTTGTTTTTTTTAAACACATGTCTTGTTTGTATCCGCTCGGCCCTGGAAAATCACGACATTAACTTGTTGCAAGATAAAGGCTTTGGGGTAATGTTTACAAAAAACAACGCTGTTGCTATGACAATAAACACTTTCAACGTAAGGAAGAGGACATCTGTAGAATCATTTTTTGTCTTCGGGGAAGTATTTTGCCCATGCAATTCTGTCTTCCCAGCGGCATCTCCAGCGTTTAAAGAGGTATTTTTCTCCGATGCGGTTCCGGTCGAGCTGGAAAATGTTTTCCCGCCGCCAGGTGATAATTTCGTCGGCAATTTTCCGGGCATCCTGTGGCGACAACTCTCCGGCAAACAACTCAAGAGGGTCTGTGCGCAGGTCATAGACAGAGACCATTTTTGTGGTTGGATAGTAAATGAACTTTTTATTTCCTTTTACAAAACCAATGGGGCTTTGATTGAGCCAGCCGGAGAAATATACTTTTCGGTCTTTCGGCGCAGGGCCAAGGACATTAAGGCCGTCAAAATCTGTGTCGTCGAAATTGAAGCCCAGCAGCGAGAGCAAGGTGGGCGTCAGGTCGACGGAGCTTATGGGGGCCGTGATGACGGTGCCGGGCTTTACCAACGAAGGGGCCCTCAGGCAAAATGGTATGGAGAGGACTTCTTCGAAAGCTATTCGTTCGTGGCCGAGCAGGCCGTGTTCGCCAAAGGCTTCACCGTGGTCACCGATAACGCAGATGATAGTGTTGTCAATGAGGTTTAGCTCATCAAGCCTGGCGTCGAGTTCGGCAAGAAATTTATCGGTGTAAAAAATTGCCTGGTGGTACCTTTCGATGGGTTCTTTTGCAGGTTCGGCAAACCAGTCAGGTACTTGATACGGGTCATGGGTGACCGAACAGAGTATGGTGAGCAGGAATGGTTTTGTGTCGGCTTTTATCCACTGGACGACGGGTTCGAGCATTGCAAATTCATCGGCGGCAAGGTATCCCAGATAAGCGTTTGGGTCGCTGAGGTCGTCTCTTGCCCAGAACTTTTCGAAGCCGAGGTTGTGGACGAGTCCGGGTCTCGATTCGAAGTTACCTTTTGCGGACTGGAAGAACGCTGTCCGGAAGTCAAGGGAGGACTTTAAGATGGTGGCCATGCTGCAGTAGGGTTTTTCGAGGGGGACGGCTTCGGCAAGGTCGTGTGAGGGCGAAGGGAAACGGCCCGTAAGAAGCGAGAACAGGACCTTGGTAGTGTGGGTGAGCGAGGACCTTGCATTTGTGAATTCTGCGCCACCGGCGGCAAGGGTTTCGAGGTACGGAGTAAGGTTGCTTTTTCTGTCGTACAGGGAAGTGTGTCTGTACTGAATGCCCTCAAGGACAATGATTATGACATTCTGGCTTACCGCGGGGTTTTGTGAGGGGCGGTCAAGCTGGAGCTGGTCGAAGGTCGGAACCCGGCGGGTGGCAGTGAGCAGGTCGTCTTTGGCTCGCCAGCCATAATCGGGTGAAATGAAATATGCCAGAGCTCTTTTGAGGCAATTGTATCGCAGCGGTTCGGAAACAATTTGTGAGGAACTTTGTTTTTTGAAGGTATTCGCGGCCAGGAAAGAGGCCAGGACAATCAGAGCGCAGGCGGCGGTTCTGTAGATGAAGCGTTTTGAGTTGTATGCGGGCGGGAGTGGTTTTGCAAGGACGCAGAAGAAAAAGGCCAGTGCGACGGCACTTGGGCCAAGCAGTAATACGGCGGCGATGGGCATTTTGATAAGATTGACCCCTATGACTTCAAGTGTATTAAGTGGGTCGCGAAATAGAGGAGCAATGACAGTGGGCAGGATTTGCGTGCCTGTTCTTATGAGCCAGCCTGCGTTCATGACGCTCCAGGTACAGGCCAGTGCGGCAATAACGGTAACGCAGCGGAAGACCCATTTTTGCGGCCAGCGAAAATACAAAAGCGCCAGCAGAATTTCTATTGTAAGCAGGACGGTGATATCAGCAAGAACCCATCCTATGTATTCGCCGAGCATATTCATTCGATGTGCATGAAAGAACTTAGCAGCGAGCGTGCAGAAAAGTGCGCCAAAGATAATTACCGAGTGCGCGCGCGGAGCGAGCAGATTATAAAGTTTTTTAACAAGCAGAAGGGGCCAATTTTTATAATTCACTTTCGGTTTTGCGTCGTTCATACAGCGCGGTAAGTTACTACAAGGACAAATAAAAGGCAAGACAATAGCTACAGTACATATCGAGTGAGGAAAAGAGCGAAGTCTTGAGGGGCAATTACAGATTCAACTTTTCGAGTACGTCCTGCAGTGGAATTTCGGCGTAGGCTATCGAAGTATCGGCGACGCCGTAATAGACTTTGAGCTTCTGCTGTTCGTAGAGCAGCCCGCAGGTGAATACGACGTTTCCGAAGAAACCCTCGATTTCGTAATCCGCCTGAGGTTCAAGAATAGGTTTTTGTGTCCGCGCAATGACTTTCCAGGGCTTCTCGGCATCAAGCAGCACAGCACCGAGACAGTACCGGTTGTTTTCATCGACTCCGTGGTAAACTTCGACCCAGCCTTGTTCGGTTCTAAACGGAACGGCACTGCCGCCGATTCTTGAACTGTCCCAGTTATGCGGGACGGTGCCCATAAGGTAACGATGGTTTCCCCAGCAGATAAGGTCCGGTGATTCGGCGAGCCAGATTTCGTGTTTTTTGAACAGCGAACTGACGGGCCTGTGGAGCGCGTAGTATTTACCGTTGATTTTTTCTGGGAAAAGCATTACGTCCTTGTTGTCGGGGCAAAAGATTACACCGTGACGAGAGAAAGATTTAAAGTCCCCGGTCGAGGCCAGCAGCGTAGTTACGCCCAGAGGCGAAACGCCGACATAAGTAATATAATATGTTTTATCAATCAAACTTATACGCGGGTCTTCGAGTCCGAAGGTCTCATACTGGTTTTCGGAAACCATTGCCGGGGTGTTCGGGACATCGAATTTAATTCCGTCTTTGCTTGTTGTGACCCTGAAATGCGAAAACGAAGCCAGGTACATTCCTTCTGGAGTTGCGGTTATTCGGGGGTCGGAGAAATCGATGTTCGGGTCCTTTTTTGAAAACTCCTTTTTAACAACGTTTTTCTCTTTGTGATCATAA
>Ga0114923_10000995_pt1 | contig 20107 bp, 13 predicted proteins | sample SumtaG_FD_89578 | JGI IMG/M metagenome (GOLD analysis project Ga0114923, IMG submission 89578) | Deep subsurface microbial communities from Indian Ocean to uncover new lineages of life (NeLLi) - Sumatra_00157 metaG | ecosystem: Environmental > Aquatic > Marine > Oceanic > Sediment | place: near...
AGAGGAAATACTCATCTCGCAACAATTTCAATTCAAAAAGGGTTGATTTGCCCCCATCATTTTCAAATTTTTATCGATAAGAACTTGCAAATTCGTGGTTATCAGAAAGTAGATTTTGAGTTAAACCAAGATAATTCAATAAAATTGAGTAATGGAGTAAAGGTGTTTAATCGAAAAAAAGAGGAAAAAGGTAGCCTTTTTGAAAATATAACCCCTGATGATATCTTAGTAAAACCAAAAATCCTGAATAGTGTCAAAGGTGCCGAAGATCACGATTCAAAACAAGTAAATGTTAACGAGGGTAAAGTTGTAACTTTAAAAGAGATCTATGAAGAATTTTGGGAATTTATTGATGAAGATAATGAAATATTCCATAATTTAATTATAAAGGATGAAAAACGCAAAAAATTATCAATTGATCCTAATATAAACGAATATTATCATCCTTTAGAAATAGATCAAGAAATCTGATTCAGAGATCTTTTTTGAAATTTCTCAAAATTCTATGTATTAGTTCTAATTTTAATCAAAATTTATTTCAGAATCTTAACATTAGCTATTCAGTGAGAATAGTACTTTGTTCAATAAAAATGGGCATATTTATTAATGATAAAAATAATAATTATACATGGATGGTTGATTACCCATGACTTTAAAAGAAGATTCAAGTGTGAGCATGTTTATTCAGATATATAAAGAGGAGATCAGCTTAATCTTGAGTTCTATTGCCAATGAACGTCGTTTAGAAATATTAACATTAATTTATAAGACCCCAGCGGAATTCAATAAGGTTCAAAAACTCATTGGATTAGGGAAAACAGCATTATCTCATCATTTAAGAAATTTGGTTGGTAATGGATTAATTAAACAATCACATAGAGGAATTTATGAAATATCACAGGATGGTATCTTCATGCTTGATGCAATTTCAACCGGATTTAGAAAAACTCTCAAACGTAAGGAAATAGACGCACTAAATAAGGCAAAAACCATCCGTAGAATTCATTCAAAAGAAATTGTGCCTCAAATAAAAGAAGATAAAACTAAAATTGTAAAACTAGAGTCCATGAGAGTTGCAAGTGTTCGTGCCATTAGTGACTCACCAGAAAATGATGCTTGGACGAAAATGGAATCTTGGGCAATAAAAAAGGGATTATTGGACGATTTAGAGAAACATCCTATTTTCGGTTTTAATAATCCGAATCCTGAACCGGGAAAAACGGAATATGGGTATGAATTTTGGATAAAAGTTGATGAAAAGATAGATTCTGATGACATAATAAGAGTAAAAGAATTTACAGGAGGACTCTATGCAGTGAGAAGCTGTAAACTTAATACCATTGGAAAAGCGTGGACTTTACTAAAACAATGGGTAGAAAACAGTAAATACCAGATTGGAGAACATCAATGGTTGGAAAAAGCAATTAATCCTGGATCTAGTGAAGCAGAATTAATGCTTAATTTATTTTTCCCAATAAAAGAATTGGAATAATATTATGACTTTATTAAATTTTAGATATAAAAAAAATGGATGTTATCAATGGAGTGATTTTAATGAATAAAAAATTAGATGTTAGTATTATATACGCTCAAGAATCTAATGCAGATGCTTTAGCTATGATATCAAAGAAAGCTTTTGATACTGACGCCGAATTGGGGGATTCCCGTACTTTATCTAAACCTCCTATACCAGGAGGTCCCCCAGGTTATGATTCCCCAGAATTTCAGAGATATATAATGAAAGTAATGGATTATTATGAAATTATGGCAGATAAGAAACTTATTGGTGGACTTTTTTTTAGCACTGCGAATCAAGACCATTACTTCATAGAAAGAATCTTCATTTCTCCCTCATTCCATCGGAGAGGAATAGCTACAATAGCTATGGAACTTGCTTTTGATAGACACCCTGGTGCTAAATTTTGGACGTTAGGGACACCTAACTGGAATCTCAGAACACAGAACTTCTATGAGAAACTCGGTTTTCTGCAAGTAGGATGGGAGGAAGCGGAAGATCCAGAATGGAGAGGTGTTTGGTATCAAAAGACCCTAAAAGCCTATTCATTACCCAAAATCAAAGACTTGGAGGAAGGGAAGGAACCTATTACCATAGAAGGTACAATATCGGTCGTAAGTTCACCAAGAAAGAGAACAGAGGTGAATGAAGCAAGGCCGATACCTATAGCCGAAGCAATATTAGAGGACGATACGGGAGAAATTAATATAGTGATTAATGGTTTTCAAATACCCTATATGATACCAGGCTCTAAAGTACGGGTAGAATACGCCCTTGTAGAATCCCAATCAGGAAAATTAAGGTTGGATTGGAAATATGGGAAGATCATTAACTTGATTGATAATTAGTTTAAAAAAATAAAATTATTCATTAAGAATAAATCAAGAAATTTGATCAAATCCTTTCAATACCCTTTTTTTTGACCTTACTAATTATGAGAATTGAAATATATTCTTGAAGTAAAAAATCTTACTCTAAATACAAAAGATATAACAAAATTTAAAATTCAGTTCTTAATTTTCCAAAATAATAAATTCAATTAAATAAAACCAAAAATTTGAAGATAAGTTAAAAGGTTGGAAATTATGAGCTATAAATTACCAGATGAAAAAGATTTAGAAGCTATGATTGGTATTGTCGGCAAAGACTATGCTACAAATAATAAGGCGATTACTGCTTCTTACTTATCAAAATCGGTTATGGGATTAGAATCACAGATTCCAGATATTGTCATCCGACCGAAATATCCTGAAGAAATTCGGAAGATCTTATTGTACTGCTCTGCAGAGAAAATTGCAGTAAGTCCCATCTCAGCGGGTTTGTCTGGTGGGTTTGCATGCCCAACGATCAAACCTGCCGGAGTAATGCTTGATTTAAGTAGGATGGATAGAATTATTGAGATTGACGAAGATAACCGATATGCTATTGTAGAACCGGGAGTAACTAACGGAGCTTTATGGGCATATATGGCTAAAAATCACCCTGATTGGGCTCCGCCTATACCTGATGGCGCACCACCTGCAGCAACAGTTATGGGTGACGCAATAGATAGAGGCTTTTCTCTTTATACTTCCAGTGTTGGTCCACAAGGAGATAACTTCATGTGTGGGGAGATTGTATTTCCTAATGGTGACGTTGTAAGAACCGGATCTTGGGCACTCCCATTTGCGAAACCTTTCTATAAATACGGCTTAGGACCTGATATGTGGAGTTTCCTCATGGGAAGCCAAGGTTCTATGGGTGTAATCACTAAAGCTGCCGTTAAGATATACCCTCATCCAAAATTTAAGACCGTCGTGGTCTGGGGCATGGATAATCCTTATGATATGCAAGATTTAACCTTAGAAGTCGGGAAACAAGAATTTGGAATCGCACACAATACTGTAATGGTCCAAGGAGGTAATTATCCCCTTGTAATGGCACGTTGGCCTAAAGATAAAATTCCACACGATTATGAATTCTATAAAAAATTAGGAATTTCGCAATGGTGGATGAATTGGGAGTGTTGGGCACAGACTCAAGAGGAATTGGATTATGTTACTAATAGAATTGATCAAATGGCTGAAGATTTTAAGAAAAGAGCAAAAAATCCCGATGCAATTGTCAAGCAGGTACTTCATCCTAAACAAATTGCAAGTAGAATGAAAAAACCGAATAAGATTGCAGTTCCATATAGTTTCTGGGAAGCAGGATTTCTGTTTATTACCTGGTATACACCATGGAATGAATCAGCACATTTCGCTGAGATGTACACAAAAAAGATGGAAGAATATGGATTTCCGCCGGTAATCTGGATTGCTTCAATAGAGAGATGTAGACAGGCTATATGTATGCCCATTGTATGTTTTGATTCTACTAAGCAGTCAGATTTCGAAAAAGTCCAGGAACTAAATAGAGATACCACTGAATATGCTCTAAAGCAAGGATGGCTTAATTACCGTCCAGATCCATATATCCATATTGAAGCTTATTATCAAGCAGGAATGTACTGGAAATACTTACGAATGTTTAAAAAAATGGTAGATCCTAACTTCATTATGCACCCTGGAAGATTAGCTCTTCCATAATTAAAAGAGGTAGATAAAAGAAATGTCAAAAACAGGAATGGAAAGGCTCAAAGAGCTGAAAAAAGACGTATATAAATGTATACACTGTAAAGCTTGCAGATTTGCTTATTCAAATGAACCTGATCGGAAAGGAATAGGAGAATTTACAGGAAAACAAGGAACTGTGCTTTATGAAGGCATGGTAGATGCTTGTCCTGCTGGAATAGAACATGGCTGGGAAGCTTTCTGGAATGCTGGAAAAATTTGGATTGCTCGTTCAATATTGAGTGGAGATTTAGAATTTACCGAAGAAGTTAGGGATGTCATAATGCCATGCATTACATGCGGTCAATGTTCTGCTCAGTGTGAAAATAAGATTCGTACTGTAGACATTATTGAAGCTTTACGGGCTGCGTGTAAAGAAGCAGGAGTTCCTATGATTGAAAGACATCAATTAATTGAGCGTTTAACTAAGGAATTAAACAATCCATATGGTGGAAAAGCAGAAGAGCGATTGAAATGGGCAAAAGATGCGGGTTTAGAGAAATATATTAACAATAAAGATGCTAAGATTGGTTATTTTATTGGGTGTACTGCGAGTTATCGACAAATAGAAATTGCTATTGCAACCTGTAAGATTTTTGAACAGTTGGGTATCAATTTCAGATTAGTTGAGGATGAAGTTTGCTGTGGAAGTCCTTTTTTTAGAGTAGGAGCTGTTGATACTGCACAAGAATTAATGAATAAAAACATTGAAGCATTTAAAGACTTAAAATTAGTCATGTTTTCATGTGCGGGGTGTTATAAAACATTAACGAATGATTATCCGAAATGGATGAATGAAGAGAAACTTCCATTTAAAACTATGCATGCTTTTGAATTGATTTCTCGATTAATTACAGCAGAAAAAATAAAATTCAAACCTAGTAAAGATCTAAAAGGAAAAGTTGTCACATATCACGATCCATGTCATCTTGGCAGACATATGGCATTAGAAATGGAACAAGAGATAATTGCCGAATCAAAGAACCTAATGATGGACAGTCGTAAGATTAAGCAAAAGATTAACGAGTGGTATGAAGTCCCTCGAATTGTACTAAGACAATTAGAACAGGATGTCGGGATCAAATTTACGGAGATGTATCGTATAAAACTTGATAGTTTCTGCTGTGGTGCAGGAGGTGGAGTAAGAGCAGGATATGCTGATTTCTCATTAAAAACCGCTAGTTTAAGATTAGATGAAGCAAATGCTGTAGAAGCAGATATATTAACAACCGAATGCCCCTTTTGCTATACAAACTTGTCTGATGCAAATAAGCAATTTGAACATGGTTTAGTAATATATGGTTTGATTCAAATGATCGATAAGTTCAAGCTTCTCGATATTAAAGAAAAACCGACTTTAGAAGAAATTTTGAGTATGAAGTAGTGAGTTAAAACTCTTCATTTTTTTTTTCATTTAATTTTTAGTTATAATGTAATTTAGATCAAAACTTTTTGAAGTGAAGAAATAGTCTTCCCAATTCATCAAATTCCAACTTGGATTATTTTTTGACTTAAAATTTAAATTAGAACTTGGATTTATTCTAACTTAATACTATATTAGCAAACAATTTCAGTGAATATCATTTTAAAAAAGAGAAAACACCTTATTTTTCTTTTAGTAATTACCTATTCCGCAACTTTATCGCTATTTTTTTTGTCTTCTAAAACATTAAGTAACGGTGGATTAAATAATGTGTCAGAAAATGTAGATCTACCTTATTCTATTAAGTCTGCTAATAATGATATTACTGATCCGATCATTACTTTTGTAAAACCTGATATAAATGACACATCAATAAGAACACGATATTATGATATTATTGTTAACATAACTGATACTAACCCACCCTTACTGGGGAAGGTGATTATCGAAATATCAAATGTTAACACCTCCTTTTTTAATGCCTCTATGCTTCAGGATCAGGGAGGTTTATGGTTTTTCTCTTGGAATAACTTAACATCATATCCAAATGAAGAATCATATACGATTAGAGTAAGGGCTACAGATTCTTCGTCAAATGAGAACAGTGGGTTATCAAATGATTTATTTATAATTTTAAGCGTCTTTGAAACCCGAGTTCCCAATCTTCTAAATGCTGTACTTTATGTTATCCTTGTGATTCTTGCGATTGCTTTAATTATGGTATATGTTAACAAAAAGCGAACTATTTTAAAAACGCTGAATTAATAAAATTAGATTCATATAATACTTATTATCTTTATCGCTATAAAATCCTATACTTGAATAGAGCTTAATTAGATATATCGACTGTGAATCTTCTTAAGTGTCTTTAATTAAACATCCTAATTTTTTAGGATTTAAGATATTTTTAAATGAAATATTCAAATTCAAAAAAAATATATGTCAATATTTTCATTAATATCAAAGTAAGAAATTATACCATTTTCGGGGTTTCTTTGAATTTGATTAACACAGGTCAGAAGTCAGCTTATCCATATATTACCAAGTTTAAAAAAAAACCATTTAAATCATTTGTTATCATTAAAAGAAAAGATATTGGGGGCTTTTACGTCAGAGATTATAACAACTTAATTGCTTTTTATAATCATTTTAATGATAATTTATTGAATGAGCCTAAACTAACACTAGAAGATTTGTTCTGGTTCACCCTACTTAGAAAATATCTTAAAGAAGAAAAGAAGAAAAATCGAGATGAAATATTTAATTTTATTAAAAGGTGTGAACTTAGGACAGATGGTCATCTTGGATTTAAGCTATCTCTAGATCATCATGAACCTCCCGATATTTATTCTACTTATTTTGCTTTAGTAAGTCTAAAGAATATTGGTCTTTTAAAAGAATATTTCGCTTCAGAAGGTCAGAGTCATATTAAAGGAGAGATTAAAAACTTTATATTATCTCTAAAAAAAGGTAATACTTTTTTACATTGCCATGATAAAGGGTGTAAAATTTGTAAAAGTGATTCCCCTCCAAAAATTCTATTTTATGTTATGGAAATCTTCACTCTACTAGGTGTAAACGTTCGTAATAGCAGAGAGCAGTTCCGATCTTATATTGAGGAAGCCAATAAGAAGAGCAACACATTAATTTACAAATCTTTGTGTTTTAAATATATTGATTTAGAATCTGAAGTAAAAGAAAAAGAAATTCAGAGTCTTCACAGATATCAAAAAGAAACTGGAGGTTACGGATTTAATCAAATTGAAAGTCTTGACGACACTTTTTGGATAGTTTATATTTTAAGCTTATATTCATGGCTTTTGGATTATAATCCCTCAGGTGTATATTCATTTATAAATAATCAATTAAATGGGATCTTAATAAGAAAAGAAAATTGGGATGTTGGACAGTTAGTTGCTACTTCTAAATTAATTATCCTTTTATCGTTAATATGGAAGAAATTTATCAATGAAATTGAAAGGGTTGTGTTTAAAGAATTAGAAAACGAAAAATTTATTGATTTAAATCAATTGAAAACTACCTTTGGTTTATCAAGTGATATTGAAGACCTCATCTCATATATTAATCTTAATTATAGTTTTAAAATAAGAATTTTAGATAATAAAATTGAATTTAAAAATTACCTTAGGAATCTGAGTAAAGGAAAACAGAAATTTATTCAGAGTTTTTATGATCAAATTAGTAAAAAGAGTATTGTTTCTCTTTCAGATATGTTTAAAAATTATAAAAAATCGAATTTGGAACCTGTAAAGTTAAAAGAAGATATCATTCCTATTATCAACGAGATGATTTCAAGGAATTTTTTCAAGGGAGATATTCGGGTTAAAAAACCATTCTTGGCGAAAACGAAATATAACTTTTCTTTAAATTATAATTTAGACAAAATAATTGTTTCTGACACTGAAATAAATATAGAAAGAATTTTTGAGGAAAAGGAAAGATTAGAAGATATTAGAAATGACATTTATAATATTACCTTAAAATTACAAAACATAGGAGATCAAATAAGAGAAGAAATTAATAGTTACCTTCTTATTAACGAAATTAATTATGCTAAGGAAAGATTGAAATTTATTATACGAAGTGCGGTAATGGAAGCCGATTTTTTGAATGAAAATATTGAAAATTCATTCAATGAAGAGTTATACTTTATTAATTTAAAAGCTATATTAGGTACTGAAATCGCTCAATGGAACAAGGCTTACTCTGTTCTACAAAATAATTTAGTAGAAGTGGACTCATATCTTAAAGGTAAAATAAATGAGAAAGAGATATTAAGGAATTTAGATAAATTATTAGAAAATTTAATGGAGAGACTTAGTTTAATTGAAGAAGATCTAGTAAAAAAGTTGGATTCTTTTAAAAAAATATTTAGTGAAAATCTTGAAAGAGAATTCACTGAAAGTAAATTGGTTCCTATTAATCAACATTTGAATCGAATTATTGATGATATAAATAGATATGATAAGATAATTTATAATATCTCACAACAAATTACCACGACAGAAGTTGGTATTGTCAATAAACATAGAAAAATAATAGAAAATTGGGTTAGAATTAAAGAAAAATATGAGTCAGAGTACAAATATTATAATGATGGATTTCAGTTTTTTAAAGAGAATTTAGATAGAATAGAGGCTGTACAAGTTAAATTAAATAATGAAATTTCGAAAATCGAGGAATTAACAAAAAGCAAGATCTCTGCAAATCAATTTCAAGAAGCTTTTGATATAATTAAAAATGAATCCGATATCCTATTAAATGAAAAAATAACAGAAATCAAAAATCTTCAATCTATTGTTAAAGGTGAGATCTCTGAAAAACAAAAGCTCTACTTATTATACAAGCATCTGCAGGATGATCTAGATAATTTGAAATCAAATATTATTGATTCTATAGCCAAACAATCACAATCATTAAAAGAGAAGGTTACAGAAGAAAGAAATAAAACAGAAGTACAAGATTTTGATAATTTTGTTTCCAAAGAGGTTGTAAATTTAAAAGAAGCATTAGAAAAAACTAAAACTAGATTTGATCAAATAAGGAATTTACAGATAGGGGAAATAAATAAAGAATTCGATCTACTTAAATCTAATTTTGATAAAGCAGATAAATTGTTTTTAAAGAAATTTAACAATTGTATTAAAGAAATTGAAAATTTCAATGAGAAATCGAAATTAACGATCCTACAATGGAAAAATTTCGCTAGTTTTTTCAATAGTGAAGTAGCAGAATTAAATGATGAATTTATCAATCAAATAATTTCAAACAGAATAAATGTAATGGCAGTAGAGAAAAAAACTAATAACATTAAACTTGTAGATTTAAGGGATGATTTAAAACTTTCTTGTAAGGTTTTAATAAAACGATTAAAAGGTATGATAGATATCTCTAAAATCTCTGCCGATTTGAAGGAAAACGATAAAATTGTTCAAATTCATACTGAATCTTATTTTTTAAACAAAGATCTACGAAATTATACCGATAATCACTTGTTAAAATCGAACAGAGAAAGAGTTGGAAAGATATTAACACTCTATGATTCAAGTATTCGGAATTTAACTTTAAGCACAAATATGCTAGAACTTCAAAACAGAATTAAAGATTTAAAAATTTTTGAAGAAATTATCCCAAAGAAATTCTATGATAAAAGTAATGAACTTCAAATTAATCAAGAAAGACAAGAATTCCTTAAAACTAAGGCATATTTGGAGTCAATAATAGAAAATAATAGAATGGTTATTGATTCTATAGAACAATCCCTTGTTATTTTTAACTCTATGCAAAGTTTTATTGATCAGGAGTATAATTTACTTAAAATTGAGTTAAAAGAATATTATAATAGATTTTTGAAGGGCTCTGAAAAACCTGATTTATATATGGAAAAACAGGTGAATCTAAATAATAAAAAACAAGAATTCAAGGAGAGATCGCATAAAATACAAGGAAAAATCGAGAATGAATTGAAAAAAATATCTCATAAAACAAATGAATCAAATAGGATAAATCCAGAGATAAGAGAGATTTTTGTCAGGAAAAAGAACGAAATTTTAGAAGAATTCAATAATAAAACTGAGAAAATTGATGATCAAATAGAGATCATGAAAACTGAATCTTTTCGGGCAAAACTAATAGATTTTATCAATAGTAATAAAATCAAATTAAGCCAAATGCTTGGAAACCTTGAGAAAAAGGTAGAAGATAATATAGAAATCAAAGAATTTAAAAGAATCAACATTGTAATCCAAAAGAGAGGAAAAAATATTGAATCTAGTGTTAAAGAAATCAACAGAGCCGCAAACACTATGATAAGAGAATATAATAGACAATCTAAAAACTTTCAACAAAATTCTAAATTTCTTTTAGAGGATTTTGATAAATTTATCGTTGAGTTTAAAGATTTGCTAAACGAAAAAGTCAAAGCCCTAGAACGTTTAATCTTGAAAGCTTATATCAATATGACGATCAAAGCTGTAGCAAATGAATTCTTAACAGTGAGTTTTTTAAATAATGAATTAAAAATTAGGAAACAAAATATCCAAGACCATCTACTATTCCTAATTGGTACAGGGGAATTAAAAGGGAAATATGATCCTCGATTTTTTATGTATTTTGAAAATCCAGATGTGTTGGATGAAATAGACGTGACTGAATTAGAAGTTATAAAAAGTACTAATTATAAATTACAGATGCTTAAACATAATCTAAAAAACTTTGCCGTGCAATATGGGAGTATAATTGCATTTTTTTCTTCTATTTTCGCTATCTCATATTACTTATTTCTTTTTAGCGGAAGTAATCCATTAGCACTTATCCTACCAATAGTCTTTACATTCTTGATTTTAGGTTATTACTTAATTAGGAAGAGGGAAGAAAAAATCAGTTGACCATAATTTATTTGTTGTTTTTCTTTTCAAAGACACACTTAAAGGTTAAATTAAAAGAAATTAATCATAATCCATAATAAATTGAACATATTCTTCATGCTTTTTGAGATATCCTTGAAAACAAGCTTGATTGAAATGGGTATAGAATTTTTTATCAACGATCTCTTCCTCTTTGGCAAGATCTTGGAACTCTTTAAAGTTTAGCTTCCCATTTTCGCCAAAAGTCTTCACGAGTTGAATTAGAGCTTTCACATTTTTGTTTAAATACCTTTTTCTTGATTTTTGAGGTTGTTTCTTTTTCCCTTTTAACTTTAATATTTTGTTTTTCATAATAGGTAGATCCATTTTTATTAAGTCAGAATAAAAAGTAACTCCAGATTCTCTTATTTTTTCATATTCCTCACTATTACAGAAATTATCTAATTGACTAAGAATTTCCTCAATAGACCGGTTTGCTAACATCTCTTTTTCTATTTCTCTTCTTTCCTTAAAATTTTTTATGAGATCCAAGTCGGCACATTTGTTTATCTCAGATACTGTAAAAGTAATTGTCTTTCGCTGCAAGTTTTCACTTAACTGAATTTGTTCATAATCGGTTAAAACAGATTTCATTAAGCTTTCCTTTCTCTTAGCAACATGATAGAAAGGAACGTCAACAGTACCTTCAGTTACCAAGATATAACACCTTCCAGGGGCAGACCTACCAGTTCTTCCGCGTCTTTGAATTAACCTTATTTCAGATGGAACAGGTTCATAAAAGATTATTGCATCTACATTTGGGATATCAATTCCTTCTTCAGCAACGCTTGTTGCTATAATAATATTAATTTTGTCATCTCTGAATTTTTGAAGAATTTCTGTTTGCGTTCTTTGAGAAAAACCAACGTCATTTATTTTAGAAGCTTGACCAATAAACTTCTCAATTATTAACTGATTTTTAAATTCACTTCCTAGTTTCTTCTTTAAATATTCAGCCATCTCTCTAAATTGTGTGAATATTATTATCTTCTCGTTTTTAAATTCTTCTATTTCTTCCTGTATGATTGAAATAATCTTATCAATCTTAGGATGAGTCAAGTCTGATATTGCTTCAGTTTCTATCGCTGAATCTATGAACTTAAAATGTTTTGAATTTATTATTCTTTTTGCTGATAAGATTCCTTCCTCAGCCTTATACTTAATTCTCTCTAAAAAAGAAATAAAGAGTGAAATATCTTGGGTTTCAATTAAATCCTTTGCATGAAGGAGAGAGACACAACTTGAACAATAGGAATATACTGAATGTATATCAATGTTTTTATCTTTAATTACATCAATAATTTTTGGCTCTTGATAAAATAAACAGTCTAAATACTCATCCTCTAATTCAAAACCGTTTTCATATCTAATTGAAATAGTCAGATCATGAGAAATTCTCAAAAAATCTAATTTCGAGTAGTACTTCTTGAAAGGGTTGATCAAACCCCGGTCTATGAAAAACTTCAAAAATTGCTGAAATAAATTTTGCCAAATTTGGCTTAATTCCAAAACTTTTACAGGTAGATCTACCAAATTTATAAAGCTCTCTATTTCATGAATATATTCAATCACATCCTCGTCTTCATAACTTCTATACACAATATTCTCAATTTGTAAATTATCACAGATTAACTGTATCCGTTCAAAATCTTTTCCTGGTGATGCTGTCAACCCTAAAACCAATGGATCATTACACGATTCGATATATTCTTTAGAAATGAAGTTGTAAGCATATTTCCCCTTTGTCTTATGAGCCTCATCAAATATTATTAATGAAACTTGTGTTAAATCATAACGCCCTCTCGCTAAATCGTTAAAGATTACTTGAGGTGTAGAATTTATGATATTTGAACTTTTAAATAGATGTATCCTTTTATCAGGGGATATTTTTCCAGTGAATGAGACGATTTTTTCAGGTTCAATATCTAAGAATTTTTCACAGGAACTTTTATGCTGAACAACCAATGGCCTCGTAGGTGCAAGAACAATGATCTTTCCCTTAGGATACTTTTTGAGAACACGTGAAATTAATAAAATGCCTATAATAGTTTTTCCTAAACCAGTTGGCAGTACAACTAAAGAATTCTTATTCTTACAACTATTAACGATATTTTCTTGATAATGTCGAAACAAGACAGTATCTTTTTTTATATAAGGCCCATTGTAATATTTTCTTGATTCTGTTTGCATGTTATAGAGAGGAAGAGGTTTTTAGTTTTTAAAACCAATATCGCTGTAAGATTATTATAAATTTAAGTTGTATTTTAACTATTGAATTTACTTATTAAATTAGAAATATCTTAATAAATTCTGTGTTAAATAAGATTATAAAAGGAAGAATAGGATTTTCTTCTTGACAATTTCTCGTTTTAGTTTTTTCTGACTTTCTAACAATTTTAGTGTTAAAACAATCCAATCACGGGCTATCATTCGTGTAAATTTATTACTATTGGGATAGATCAGCTTAATAATATCATCTGCAGATAAGCCCTTGTCTAAGTTCTTATTTATAGCTTGTAGAATTTGTTTTTCTCGTTGTTTCATTCGTTGTAAGATTGCATTAAGAGTATCTTTTGGATTTTCGATAATTTCACCATGTGCGGGTAATATTAATTTCAGTTTAGGTAACTTCTGCAATTTCTCTATGGTTTCAATGTAATCTGTAATATTAGACTCAGGTGGTCCAAGCCAAGTCGACTGCATTTTCAAAACATTATCCCCCGAAAAAAGGATACCTTTCTCTTCATTATAGAGAGAAATATGCTCCGGAGAGTGTCCAGGAGAAGAAAAAATGTTCCATGGTTCACCATTAATTAGTATGACAGAATTTTCATCAATAATTTCATCAGGATGATCTAAATAAGTAAGACCATGAATACTCCTAAAAAACAAATGTGTACCAAGACGACGAAGCAAATTCCATATTTTTCTTACGGTGGTTTTAATCCTTAAGAAATCTTCATAATCATCACCTCGAAAATTTGCTTCAAAACTTACTTTATCTCTTATAGTTTTAGCAATTTTCTTAGTTAAGATAATTTTTAGTCCCAAAGTATCACTTACAGAGAGAAGGCCAGAGAAATGGTCAGAATGGGCGTGAGATGCGATTATTCGAGTGATTTTAAACTTTTTGTTTTGTTTCTCATAATAGTTCAGTATTTGGTTAAATTCTTCAAAAAAATGCCTTAATGCTTTTTTAGATCCATATCCTGCGTCATAAATTATACCGTCATTTCCGGCTATCACATAGATGTTGTCTGAAGGGCTGAATCTCCCCTTTTCCTCAATTAAAAATATTCCTTGATATACTTCTTTCATTCAATTTTAAAAATAAGGGATAAAAAATAATTTTTCCTAAAATGAAAAAAAAAAAGAAATTTGATTGATAATGTAGTTCTAATTTTCTATTAGAAGTTCTTTTTTGAGGACTATTACCTCCCGACAGCAATCATCTGAACTTGTGCGAAACTTCTTAAGTTCATAGCTTAAGTTTGGATTAAGTTGTTTTACTACAGTATCCATGAATTTAACAGCACTATGACGGCACAGGTTTTCATCTGCCAATCCCATCAATTTACCAGCTTCATAGGCCGGGCATCTCTTAACATCAAGAGAAATCTTCTCAGGAGTATCTTTTATTATTTCAGTTTCCATACCTAATCCAGCAAAAATACTACCAATTAGTGAACGGGCAATGCTAGGAGTAACAATCCTAATTTTATCCCTTCTTGCTTGACTCTTAAGCATTTTTCCCTGCATTTTTCCCAATGACATCCCCATCTTATCCATTAAACTAAGAGTCTTTTCTTCCCCAATCTCTTCTACAACTTCACTATAAAATCCATCAAAAAAGACAAAACCAGCCATTGCTCCATTAAACACATCTTCATTCATTATATATTTATCACCTGTAATTTTTACTTGGATTTTTAAATTTACAATTTTGTATAAGAATATAAGATATTGATATATATTAATCTAATTGTACACTTAGAACCATTAATAAGGGTTTAAAGAGTTTTAAAATAGAAATGATGAAAATTAAAATAAAATAATTTTATCTATATTTTTGCCTTTCCAGTTTGTTTCACAGTTTCAAGGAAGTCGAGAATTTCTCTTGTGAATCCTTCAGGATCCTCAATAGCTGTCATATGACCTATACCTGGCATAATCACATGTCGTACATCGGGGATTTCCTTAGCCATAATCTCACTGGGTTTAATAAATACAATATCAAATTCACCCAGCAAAACAAGAGTGGGGCATTTGATCTGTCGAAGGCCCTCAATTCTGGGGCTAGAATCACTGTAAAAATTAGTCATAAAGGTAAAGATCGCCCGACGATCCGCTCTTCGTAGAAATCCTTCATAAATCTTCAGCATTCTATCTCCTTCTGGATGGTCAGCCATCTTGAATAAATATGGTCCAGGTTCACGTCGGATCCCGGCCATCCTTTCTTCAATAGTCATTTTAAGATCCGCTTCCATCATTGCTTTTCTCAGGTTTTCTCTTACTTCTTCTGTCGCCTCCTCCCACATCTTAGCATTATTCTCCCGTTCTGCTATTTCCTCTTCTGTGCGTTCCCGATAATCAAGCTGTTCTACAAGAGTGTTCGAGCTTGTATCTATTAACATTAAACTGATTAAACGTTCAGATCGCGTCATTCCATAGCGAGCACCCACCATTCCACCAGTCGCGTGAGTGAGTAAATGAAATTTATCAAAGCCTAAAAAATCCGCAAGATCATCAAAATCTTTAGCCATAGTGTCAGCATCACAGCCATGGGGTTCTCCATCTATAACAGTACGGCCGTGTCCCCTCATATCTATAGAAATTACGCGATAATTTTCAGCTAACTTTGCTGTAACACCAGTTTCGCTCCAATAATTCGCATCCTCCATTAAACCATGATTAGTTATAATGGGTTCTCCTTCACCAACATCTTCGTAATATAACCGAAGGTTGTCTTTTTCAAAATAGGGCATTTTTTTCCAAATAGATTTGTTTTTTTAGTTGGTAGTATTCTTTGATCTATTTTAATTTTTTATCTTTTGTATAACCATTTATTTATATTGTCTAAACCTTTATTGAATCGAATTATAACCCATTAGAAAAGTACAATTAAAAAGGGAAGGTAAGACTTTAAATAAAAGACCGAATATTTCAAAATTATTCAATATTCTAAAAAAGTATAAAAAAAAAGTTAACTGTAATAGGAAAAAAAAGCATTTAATAAGTAGGAGAGATTAGTTAAATGAGATTTAGCAGTCTATCAATGGTTAGCACTACACATTTACGTTGTACAGATGGCATTATTGCTGCTTTACTTACTCATCCAAATTATCAATCAAATAAAGAACTTATTCAGGAAGCACGAAAATTAGTTTTAAGTCATAGAAGAAAATGGGCTTACGCGTTTCATTTACCTAAAGAAGAAGCAAAAAAAGCACTAATGAAATACTTACCTGATATAATAAAGAAACAACAATCGTCTGGATTATGGAAGAGAAAATATGCTGAAGTTTATACCTATGGTCTTTTGCGAGCATTGAAGCATGCAGAGCTTCTCGAGCAAGACACGTTCCGTTATGATTTATACCAAACCTTTCGAGAGAAAACAGACCTTATCAGTAACCTTGTAAGGAAAAACATTATGAATGAAAATAATGTTAACATGAAAAATGTTGTAGCTGAACTGTTCTTTAATCAGCAAGAAAATGGTTCTTGGCATAACAGTCTCTCCGCAACATGTTTTCAACTACAAATATTGAATGAGTTAGGTATTGATGCTAGTCATGAATTAGTTTCCTTGGCTATAAAATGGCTTTTTAAACAGTTTCATAAAACATTCGAAGGAAGAGCAAAGACTTGGAAATTTGATTTTGAGAATATTTTTCTAACAGATAATTATGCTGCTGAACAAAATGGTTTTCAACAAGTTGCTCCAGAACATGGTAGAAACCCTTGCATGTGTTCTTTATTGTCTGGTGTTGATAGTGTTATTATCCAAAATCCTGCTATTACTACTGGTATAGCACTTTATACTTTGACTAGGTTAGGATACGGAAACGATAAAAGAATAATAGACGCATATGAAAGCCTTTATAACATTAGAGGTATTCAGTTAGTTGATGGAGAAATCAATGATAATATTGGTTGGTGTACTGGTTTATATCGACCTAAGTCTGTCAATTATGATCCAAAAAGATCGGGTGTCAGTTTTGATGATTATTTACAAGTTGTAAAGGAAAGAAAAATGAAGCAACGAAAAAACAAAGATTGATACTGTCAGATTATGGGAATTATTTCTAAATATTTCATATTTATTCCAATTATTAAAATGAGGTAATAATGAAAGTGAATCTTAAAAATATTTTGATTACTGGTTCAGGTTCTGGTCTTGGCAGAGCAATGGCAATAAGATTAGCAGAAGAAGGATATAACATAATTTTAAATGGTAGAACTGAAAGTAAGTTGATTGAAACCAACAAGCTTTTAAAAAAATTCAACATTAAAACTTTACTAAAAGTAGGAGATGTATCAGATTCTAAATTTGTTGAATCGATGATTTCGGAAATTGGAGATGAATGGGAAGTCCTTTATGGAGTTATTAATAACGCGGAATTAGTGGAGGCGCTTCCTCCATTCTTAATATAAAAGAAGAAGACGCACAAAAAATAATGGATATAAATTTCAAAGGAGCTTGGTTAGTATCAAAATATGCTGCGAAAATTATGAATAAACAGAGAGAATTAAAGCCTTTAAGGGGAAAAATTATTAATGTGTCTTCCTTTTTGGGGTTAGAACCAGCTCCGGGTGTTGGTATTTATAGCTGTAGTAAAGCGGCATTGAATATGTTAACTAAAGTGTTGGCAAAAGAACTAGCACCCACTATAACTGCAAATGCAATTTGTCCGGGATATCATGTCACACCAATTTATAACAACGATCCAAAGCTAATTCAAGGATTCTGGAATATGATAAATATGGAACCTCTCCTAAAAAGAGTAGGAACTGCCGAAGATGTTACCGGATTGATTTCCTATTTGGTATCAGACGATTCTAACTACATGACAGGTCAAATTATTAATATAGGTGGCGGAGTTGTTCTTCATTAAGATACTTAGAGTTTAAATAGATAATCGATTAAAGAAAAAATATTAAAAGTAGAATAAAGATTATTTTTCTCTTGTAAAAGAAGCTATTTGATACAAATAAATATGAAAAAAATATGGAAATAACCGAAATTATAAAAACAAAATAAAAAATAAAAACAAAAGCGGGGAAAATTCAAGGTGTTAAGGATGAGGGTATAGAAATACTTAACTATTAAAAATATTATCCACAAAATTCAATTATATGAAAAAAATTATTTTCAAATGTACTGTTTGTGGTTGGAAAATAAGGTATAACAAAAACTTACAAAACTCCACTACATTTACTTGTTCTAATTGTAACACTGAATATGATGAAAGCATATTCAAAACGTCTACAAAGCGAACTCGTAGAATTTATTTTAAAAAATACGGGATTTTTATAGCAATTTTAAGTGCGTTTTACCTACTTTTTTTAGTTTATAGGATACTCATTAATTAAATCAAATAAATTTATGAACATTATTTTCATAATGTACGTACATTTTGTCCAAATCTTCAATTTGGCTCCTATTTAAAAAGATCATCTGATAGAAACTTAGTATTATCTTAATACTTGCCGTAACGTTTTGATGCTTGAATAAAATATTCCACGTTTTCAAAAGGTATACCTTCATAAATGACAGTACTAGGTCCGATTATAAAATGACGATTTTCCTTTAAAGCATCCATTAAATCTTTCACATGATTAAAAATCTCTTCCTTGGAACCGAAAGGTATAATTTGGGAGATATCACCAAATCCATTAATTACAAAATTCGGATATCTTTCATTTACGATAAGGGGATCAGCTCCTCCCTCCCATCCTTGAACACCACAAAAACCAATTCTTTTCAGAACAGGAACCATAATAGTTACATCCCCATCTGAATGCAAAGAAGTCTTCATTCCCGCATCTCTTATTGTAGAACATATTTCCTTATAGTATTTCCCGATATCTTGTTCCCACCTTTCAGGTGAAATCATCGGTCGACCCTTGAATGCGATATCATCATTAATATTTAAAATCCCAGCAAGATTTCCTGTTGCTTCAATAACTGATTCAACTCGAATAAGTGCTAATTCCGCAAAATATTTAATTATTTCTTGATAAAGCTTTGAATTTTTCCGATAATGGTAGGCAAAATTATAAAATCCCATAGATTGCCACAAAGTATCAAATATGCCTCCAAAAGCGATAACTGGAAAAATATAAGGGGATATCTTTTTGTAATGATCCATTAACTTTCTTATTCCTTCAGAATCATCCACCTTTCGCATTGTTTCTTGTACTTTATGTAAATTGTCCAATGAGAAAAATAATCCCCGTTTGTAATACCCCATCTTTTTCGCAGGTGGTTGACCATTCCAAGCTACTGTAACCTTCTCGCCTTTCTCATCTTCTAATTCCACTTGACTAACCCTCAAACCAGGATGTACATGACCAAAGACAGATTCAAAACCCATTATATATGCGTCCCCAAATCTGGAAACATCTGACTGGAAAGGAATCCTCATGTTTAAAAAACTTTGCCGATGCAACTCAACAAACTCTGGACGAATATACTGAACAAACGTTGGAACACGATCTAACTTTTTCCGTTTATTATCATCAAAAACTGCTAGATATCTCTCCTTCGCATTCATACATTGAGAAAGAAACCGATTAAATTAAACATTTTCTTCTCATACTTATAAATCTTATAAAATTCACATCATATTTGCTAAAAAATCTTGCTCATTATGACAAATCAAATTCTCAAAATGGAATTATTCTTATTTAAGATGTCTTATGATGTAAATAAGTATAATATTTAAAATTAAATTATAAGTAAGAAGAGAAAGAAGAAAATAAAAAAAATATAAAAGATTATTTCTTTAGGGTAATAACTTTTATTCCTTTAGAAGTATTTTATAGCCATTAAAATGTCGTTCCGAGTTATTTTCTTGCGTTTTGAATGCTTGGTTAAAGTTAATGCCGTTTTAGTAAGTTTTTCAGCTGATTGACTCATCCAATC
>Ga0114923_10000996_pt1 | contig 20074 bp, 28 predicted proteins | sample SumtaG_FD_89578 | JGI IMG/M metagenome (GOLD analysis project Ga0114923, IMG submission 89578) | Deep subsurface microbial communities from Indian Ocean to uncover new lineages of life (NeLLi) - Sumatra_00157 metaG | ecosystem: Environmental > Aquatic > Marine > Oceanic > Sediment | place: near...
CCTTCTGTGTCTTGAAGCTAAAGATTGCTGTTAGATGCACAGTCCTATTCTCAAAGTCCATATCACCGTCCTCAAATATTCTGTAGTCTGTATGCCAGTCTGCCATGTCACCCATCTTCATCTCCGAAGATGTTATCATAGTGCCTAAAGAATATACCCATAGTAATCTTGAACTGTTTTAAAGCACCGGCCATGTAAAGATAACCTCTAAGCAAGGCTACCGTATCCTCTATTAGTTGCTTAGGTGGTAGGCCCACACCCTGTATGCTTTCGGTAGAGGCGGCGGATAGATGCTCCCATTCAGCTATCGTCTCCATTAGTTTCTGGCTCGTCGGATGTATGCTCACCTATCTTTTCCTCTTCTGTTAGCATGTCGTAGTTTATTAATCCATTATCCCAGACAACCTCATACTTCTGTTTTATTAAGAAGCCTGGTGCTATACCATGACGCATCTGTTGTATCTTATCCGCCTTGATTAGTGAGGATAAAATTTGAGTTAAATCTTTTTGGTCTTGTAAATCCTGATACACTTGCTGCCAGATATCATGAGCACCAATGGGTCGCCCCTTCTTAGTTGCATCCTTAATGATATCCATCACAGTGTTAGTAACCTCTGCATTCTTAGCTAGTCCAAACTCTCCGAATGCTTGAGGCATCTGTAATTCTGTTACGTGTAGAATAGTATTAGCTTTAATAATATCATCCGTAGTAAGTTTTAATTTATTTCTACTAGCTGCTATAATAACACATAACTTTAATAGGTTGGTATGTCTACGAGTCTGGTAATAGTTAAACCTACGGTCGGGTATGCCAGGACACTTATGATAGATACTAGCTAATAGCTTACGCGCTGTACTATCTATAGTAATGGTTCCTTCTAGGTCATGTATCTTCCTGACATAGCTTAGAACCTGTAGCTTTATATCTCCGGCGGGCGACTCTGGGAAAGGTATCTTAATTCCAGTAGGCTCAGCGTGTATAAACAGGATGCGAGAAAAGAACCCACCGTTAATAGCCTCAACACCAAAGCCTTTTGTAAGACCACTGGGAGTATTTCCCCCCAGGATGTTAACCGTAGGCTTAAAGATAGAAGCATTGGCAGAATTCTTTGCACGAGTTTTATACTCATTAGGGCTATCCCACATCTTAGTGAGTGCAGTTTGGAACTCTTCATTTCTTACTCCCATGAAGTCATTAAATTCATCAGCGACAATATATAACTCCGTTGGTATATTAATCTCTAACTCCTCTAGGTCACTGTCGCCTAGATATGCCTCCATATTCCTGTCTTGTTCGGATTGCATATCTAGCCAAAGTGCTTCTTTACTTGTGCGGTCAGCAGAGAAGTGGTCGTATCCTATTTGATTAATAAGTTTCTGTCCCATCTTAATAGCTGTACTCTTCCTTGTTCCTGGCGCTCCCATCAGCATAACATATACTGTAGGATAGATATCGAAATGTCCAAAGGGTAAGTATACCCTCCGCCCCAGCAGCGCGGCTATACAACTAATCGCAGTCCAGCGATGGAATATCCTAGGACACTCAGTCTTTCCGACGTAACGGAAGTAGAGGTCAAAGAAATCCTCCTGCACTAGAGAGGTACGCCAGCAACATCCACAATATCCAGGGGAAAGATGGTAAGCTGTTGCCACTCTGCCATAAGGCGAACGAAAGCAGCATTAGATTCCAGCACCGCAGGGATACCACTTAGCTGACCATATCTTGTGCCAACTAGAATACATCCATGTGTATCTATGTGTGTATTACCCTTATGAAATAGAATATGTGTGCGCCCCACTACGTCTATTACTTCCCAGGTAGGACCAAACTTAGGAGAATTAACTGGCATCGCTTCATAGCTACCCGCAGGTATGCAGGATACTGACGGTTGATTATCCTTCCAGGGATTTTCTAGCGTAACACACATAGGATAGTTATTGGCATCTAGGAGAACACCAAACGTACCGTTGATTGAATAGCTAACTCTGCTTATTTTCATCCTACTATTCTCGGTTGTATCCCAATCATGAGATATAAAAAGAAAGCTAGGCCACATCCTATGGCTAAAAAACAATATATACCATAGCCTAGCTTCCATGATTCTGGTTTACCAGCCATATAGAATATGAATATGATGATACCCCAGAAGATAAAGAAATTAACTGTGTTAGTCATTCTTTTCTAGTTCCTCTTGTACATCAGCCGCCTTATTCATAACCTCCGCAGCCTGTCTCATAGCTATACTGGCTGCAACATGCGGCTCTATTGTCTTATAAATCTCTGGTAACAGAGCCATAACTTTCATTGCGATTCGTATCTCAAGCAGCATCTTTCCATTCCTCCATCGGATTCCAATGAGTACCATGACTAGCCTCCATCGGTATCCGTACTGACCTACCATTGATAGACTCTATTGTAGTCATAATCTCCTGGGTCGCTACCATGTACTCATCGAATACATCCTGCCTGGCCTGGAAGATTATACTATCGTGTATCTGTGCCATTAATATGTAAGCTCCTTTACTCTGTATCTGCATCTGGAGTAAGGGGAATAGCTTACGATTAATACCAGCTACACTAGTATGCTGCGGCTGATGGGCGACGGCATCCCGCAGACGCTTGTGGTCTTTTCTAACGTCGCCAAAGAATATCCTTGTCCAGTTATCTGGAGTCACTATCATATTATTCTTTATCAATTCTATCTTAGTACCTTCCCACCACTTCTCTACCATTGGATAGGCTTTGTGATACAGTCCTAATAGATAGGCTGCAAAGTCTTTCAGTGGCACCTTCTCCATACCAAGCATAGCCTGTGCTGCGCGTAGTTCTGCAAAGCCTATCTCTTGGATAAAGGCATCAATGAAAGTCTCCGCCCCCATCATATAGTTTGTTCCGTGAATAATCTTCTTAACAATCTGACGTAGACTACCCTTCTCATGTAGTGTAGGGTCATTAGGATCTAACTCTACGCCAAAGAATCGTTTAGCAGAATAGATATAGAAGTCATCTCCTGACTCTAAGGCTCTAATAAGTTCGAGGTCTTCCGACATATAAGCCGTATACCTAGCCTCTGATTGTTTCTTATCAACTTCCCCAAGCCTATACCCAGGGTCAGCCCGCAAGCACTTACGCATATAGATAGGAATATTCTGAATCTGTGTACCGTAATTTGCATCATCCCCCTTCTTCCCCGTGGCATTAGGTATATATAGTGGGAGCTGATTAGAGCTGTGCCTGCCGGTAGTCGTACCGTCGATATTCTGAGCAAACTTGAGTCTACCATGATACTGGTGTGCATTATAATATGTCCCTACAGCCTTTCGCTTCTGTCTAAATTTGAGTATATTATCCACGAATCGCTCAATGAGGGGATGTTGCAAGGCGACTTTTTTAAGTGTGGTCTCATCCGTTCCCGCCTTGCTACCTGATTTACCTCTGCGTCCAGGCTTCTTCGCGCCCAGGATATCATAAAGGAGTCGCTGGACCTGCTGCCACGAGCCAGGATTAAAAGCAGGCTCGTCTGCCATTGTAAGCAGCGCAGCTTTAGTAGATTCAACATCAGCATCAGCCTCTGCCTTAAGGTCATGATGTATCTCCTGGTCTATATTAAAGCCAAAGAACTTAACATTGATTGCAGTATAGACCTCCGGGAATTTTTTAGAATAATTTACAAAGACCCAGGCTGGTGCATGTTGTATAATCTGTATCAGACATCTAGCCGTGTACCAACAGTCCTTAGCACAGTACTTCCATCTGTTATACTTGTCTCCTTGTCCTTCCTCCTTCCAATAGTACGTGTCGTATAATAGCATAGAGCTGACAAAAGCAAGAGATTTATTAAGCTCGCTATACCAACAGTACCATAGATACTCAGTGTCGAGGATATAGTTGTTGCAGGCAATGCCATAGCGTAAAAGATAGTAGTTATCATAAGCACCGTTATGAAAGCACTTAGGCATATCTGTGCTTTCAAGATATTCACGAAGGAACTGTATGACCCGCGCATATTCTGTGTCATCGTCGTAATCCTCTGATTCAAAGGGTACGATATAGTTGTGGAACTTCCCATCAAAGAAGGTAAAGCCTATACAGTCTATTGTATTCTGTTTCGTAGTCTCAATGTCAATAACAAGGAACAGACTCGTTGTTCTATGTAAGCTAAACGTATTCCTAAGTTCATCAAACGATTCCAATGCTCTCCATTGCAGCTTCTGCGCCGGTAGTGAGATACATTTGAGCTTCTGTAAGTCGTGGCGTAACAGCCAGGTTCCGTGGGCCACACTGTGTATATGGTGTAAAGGAGCAATGCAAAGGACTGGTACTGAAAAGCGTAGGATACTGCCACGCCAGTCACTGGGATTACCCGTACCTGGAACCAGTTGTCTAAGTGTCTCCGGATTGTTACAGAGTATTGCATCCGCTTTAACCTCTGGCCTCTTAGCTAAAGCTAGTAACTCAGTCTGGTCCATAGCTTTAGATGTAAGCACTATGTTATGGTCGCCCCTGACTACACCAGCCAGTGACGCTTTGAATTTCCTATCATCTGTAGTACAATTAAGTAGCAATTTCATCTGGTGTTATTACCTTAGTCTTAATCAGATTACTTTCCCACGCTACCTCTACTAGAGGATAGACCTTGTTCTTTGTGTAGCTGCCATACAGGATTACTGTGGAGCCTACAGGTATACGGTCTACATCATGCTGTTGGAACAAAGGAATAAACCAGGCAGGCTGCTTCCCCGACGCTTCAGCAAAGAATAAGAACTCGTCTACTGTGCCAAATATAATATGTCTGCCTGGTAGTTCCATCATTCCCACGTATTAGAAAAGTTACTGCCTGAGCGTAGGCGCTCCCAGATATCAGTCTTATCCTTGTCGGGCATATCCTCTTCGCCCATCAGTTTAAAGCCTGCATCTATGAAAGCTGACTGTACTTCAGGAGATAAGATAATCATAGGATTGATAATTATGTTCTGGCTACAGTCTGACTCAGAGTATATATTCTCTGCCTCCTGTGGGGCGTTGTCATATAGCCATCGCATTAGCCATGTAAAGGCTTCATATCTTTCCTTACTAAGTACAGTATCTACGCTACGTTTAAACCACCAAGGTAAGATAACCTCGTGGTCGGGAGTATTATTCTGTTGCCTTTCTATTGCTGCTTTAATACTAAGGTCCAGTATAATACTACTGCTTCTTGCCTTGTCTTTCATACTTGCCTCCAATTTGTACCCGGCTAGCCTAATGTGCTAAGCTAGCCTCTTTCCCAACCCACCCGAGATTTCCCTAGCAATCAGGCAACAGCAGTAACCTGGCCAGGAGTGGTAATCTCTGACCACTTCTACTAGCTGTCAACAACCTCCATCTTCTGGAAGCGAACATTCTCATACTCGTTACCAGTATCCTTATCCTTGGAAATAGTCTTGCGCTGAGTTGCTAGGATTTCCTTACCACCTTCCTCACCAAACTCTTTAGGCAGGAACTCTAGCATCTCTGGCACCTTGACACCAGTTAGGTCGTCGCCAAGTAGCTTCTTCATTCTTGTCTTAAAGAACTCCAGTCCCTGCTTAGTAACCTGGAAGTTCTCTGAGAACAGAGTCCTATCCGGTACTAAGTCATCTTCCTGGTTGTTCAGTTCAAGAGTTTCCCTCACCTGATAGGTAATGCGGATAGACTTCTTGATTTCATTATCCTTTTCACGGGACTGAATAGATGATTCCGTAATACCTAGTCTATACTTACCACTAGGCGGAGTCATATATTCTGGTGCTTCATCAACACCATCCAGTGTCAGGTCGTCTAGGCTATCCATATCTAACAGGGTTTCTTCGTCAGCCATTAGTATATCCTCATGAGTTAGCTTTTGCTTTCGCTTCTGCTTGTATTAGCTTCAGCACATCAGGCAGAGTAGCTTCTAGGTCTGAACTAATGTCCACGCCAGTCCTAGTCCCTGCCTGTATTCCGCTCTTCTTAGTTGGACTACTAAGATGAGCGAATTTGTTAAGCTCTATATATCTATAGATAATAGAGCCGAAATACTTTCCTACGTTCATGCTATAGTTTCTACTAAGACAGATAGGATAGAAGTCACTCTTAGTCTTAGTAGGATTACCAGATTTATCCGTAGCTAGGACAATCTCTTTCTCTAGCACATGAGTACAAGCTATTACGTAGGCTGGACAAGCCTGTACTGTAGTAAAGAAGTTATTAAGCTGGTTAGTCGCTGCCATATACCAGAGTCTATTGTCTTTAGCATCTGGCTTATCTAGCTTAGCCTGATTCAAAGCGGAGACTCCTATCTGTCCTATTGTATCTAGGACAAAGGCAGTCTCTTCATTCCACATATCAGGCTTGATTACTATGTCAGTCTCTGTCTCTTTCTTTTCTTTTCCAATAAATGCTCCCGTCGTGCCATCAAGTCTGATAGTTCTGCTTCTGTATCTGAACACAGCTTCAGCAGTATTGATTGCCCTAGGCTCGTCAGGAAGATCGAGGATTCTGACCAAGGTAATCTTAGCAAGCTCCGTATCAGTAAAGTAAGGAGTGCCATCCTGATTCTTCGCATAGATTATAGTCTCCCATCCATTCTCGAAGTCAAAGAAAAAGACTCTCTTAATCTGTGGGGCCTTGGCTATTGTTGCCGCCCATCTAGTCTTACCAGTTCTAGGTGGTCCCCAGATTAAGGTAGTCCTACCTGCTTGGCTGACACGTTCAGCCTGTATCTCCTTTCTTAGCTCAGCTAGATTCATTAGGCTTATCTCCTAGCTCTGTGAGTAGGCAACAGTTATCCTCTAGGAACTCCCACATACATTCCATGCAGATACACTTACCTTTCCAGGCTATACCTACACCTCGTTGGACGCCATGTTTCTTACAGTCCCATAGCTTAGGAGGGGGCGGCTGCATTACAGGTCTCTTAGGTCTCATAGTCTGTCCCCTGTTACCTTTCCTACTCATTGTGTAGCCGCCTCTAGCACTTCAGCTAATGTGTATGTAAACTCCCACTCTGTGTCTGCATTATAAGGCATACCAAACTCTAAGGCTAAGTCATCCTGTTCCTGATTCCAAGAGGACATATTGCATGTCTCAAAATACTGACAGACTCTATTATATGCTAAGCATTCCTGCCAACGCTGCGGCCAAAAGTTATTCTCGTAACAGAAGATTGCTTTATTAAGGTCCATCATAAGAGTCATGCCCCAATTTAGACGGTCTAGTCTAGTCTTTTGGTACGGGAGCATCTTAGACTCAGGCCATATCTCTCCGCGATGTAGATGAGACACGGCATAGACTGTTTCAAAGTTATTAGGTTGGTCTTTCAAGACTGCATCCAGCATAGTACTGTAGCCTAATGCCTGTGGACTATACTTATACAAAGGAGCTAGCTCATCACGGTTCATTCCTGTAGTCTTTATCTCTAATACACCTGCCTGTTCTTTCTTTCTATTCCAGATACAGACATCAGCAAAGCCACAGAAGTAATCACCGTAATCATTTAATATTATCTTAAAGCCTAGCTCAATAGCTGGACGTTCATCAATGTATAGGAGTTCATAGTCTGTCTTATCCCACTTAACAGCCAGGGATTCAACTGCCATGAAAGCCCGTTCCAGAAATTTTCTATTCTGTTTTGTATCAGCATCCTCTACCAGCGGTGTGTATTCTAACAGAGTTATAAACAGGGCGTGGTCTAAATCTCCTGACTTGATGTAGTCTTGGAAGCCTGCGCCAACAGCTTTACCAAAGGGTAAGTCTGCATACATACCTATCCTGTCTTCATCGGATGTAGGCATACAGCAGGCAAGCTGATACTTCTTCTCACATCTGTTTAAGATATCATTAGAAGAATGTGACATGCGGAACCTAGGCCGTGGCCCAGATTCTACTGCCTCTAGTTCTACGTTAGCTGGCGCTTTAAGCAGTTGCTTTAGACTCATTAAAAATCCTCTGGAGGCTTGTTGATAAGCTCTGCTAGTTTAACTCTACTAATGTTACTACCAGCCTTCTTCTTATTCTGCTTCAGAGTATCCTTGACTAGTATTACATTAGATAGCTTCTTAATGCCTGCAACTAGTGTGCCTACATCCGCATCCAATAGCTCATGTACTATCTGAGGATAGTTACGTAGAGACTCCTTTAACTCTATCAGTATCTTCCTGACAGCTTCATGAGGAACCTCATCATCTAATGCAGACTGGAGAGCAGACAGACCTTCCTTGAAAGAGTCTGGGTCATACTCTCCAGCCCCTGCTTTAGCACTATCAAACAGCACTAAGTCTTCTATAGACATGCTATCTCCTAATGATAGTAATAGTGGTTGATGGTGCTGGTGGGAGAACGACGCGGCCAGGCTGTACTGCTGGTCGCCCATTGACACAGCCATAAGGACTACCACATCTGTTAATCCCAACGCCACCATGAAAGCCTCCGACACCAATGCCACAAGGAGGATGGGCATAGACTGTAGCGGAGAATAAGAATAAACTAAATATCAAACTCATTCGTATCATTAACCTGTACCTTATGAACTGTTACGCCTTCCGTGCGGATTAAACGTAGTCTTATCCTAACTACGCCATCTTCTTTCTCTTCTTCAGTCTGAGGTAAGCAGACAGACTTGTATTGTATAGTCTTATCCGCAAACTCTCCTAACTTCTCCATTTCCCTATGCTTCTGCTTAGCCATACCCTGACGAACATAGTCTGACTTCACTATATCTACGGTAATAGTGATATCCTCTTCTGCGGATAGTAGACGCCACAGTTCCCTCAAGGTTAGTTCTTTAGTCGTATCTAAAGTCATAGCTTCTCTAATAGACTCCGCTTAGCAGGCTCGGGCTTAGGATTCCACTGTGCTGTCTGCCTCCAGGCTATGTGACAGCAGAATAGATAGCTTACTAACGTATCGAAGTAGTCATTGTCTGTAGCTGCCTCTAACACAAAGCCTATTCTCATGAGGGGAGAAAGCCTACTGTCATAGTCAGCCGGGAAATTTTCTATACAATTTGGACAGCCTTCTCTTATCTGCCCGCCTGGGATATGTCCCCAGATAGTATCACAATGGAAACAGTAGTCAGGTAGAAGCTCAGGTTGAGCATTGTTAACTATCCGCTTCCATTCTATACTATCCTTTAATAGCATACCTCCATCATTATGTGGTACTACATCCTTTAACCTAGGCAAGCCCTGGGCTAGCCACTCTAAGACTAGAGTAGGCCAGCCTTCTAGGGCTGCCTCGAAGAATGCTCCGTGCGCACCAGTATATTGCATCACTGAGTCTGTACCTTCTTAAGCTGTTCTGCTTGCTGTATTCTCTGTCGTTCTTTAGCAGTTACACACTTAGCCAGATATCGTATCTTACTCTGGTCTGGCTTCCAGTTTATATTGTTCTCTGCTGCCGCCCGCTCTCTGCAAACATCCTCTAGTCCGATGTTACAGACTGCCGGTGGAGCAGCTCCTGCCATAGCTATGTAAACTACGCACCACATACTATCCTCCTGCTGCTCGTCTACCGAATGTCTTGACGCCCCAATATACCCACTTAGCTCGTAAGCTGGACATACCATCTTCTTTACAATGCAAGGCTAACATCTGGTCTGCATCATTCCTATACTTACGAAAGTATGCGTACTCTCTCATAAGCTGATACCAACCATCGTGGAATAAACTACCACGCATAAAGTTATCAGTATCAATAGTAGGACCAGACGGACCATCCCAGCAGTAGCCTTTCTTTACTTGTATAGTACGCTGTCCTAGTTCTAAGCATACATACCCACTCTCAGTACATAGCCTAGCTCCTTGTGGTAGCTCCGCAAATAAATTCCCTGGTAACTCACAGCTTACATGCTGCAAGGTCTGATACTTATAGTTAGTTAGATTACGATATAGCACTTAGTACCCCCACTGTTACAGGCTGATAGTTGAATACTATCTGGTCTAACCTGTCTCCTGCTGATATTCTCTGCTGTATATAAGCTCGTTGTCTTTCCCATACAGCAGACTCCTGAGCCTTAACGAGAAAATACCCAGCGTTGGTATATATTATCCAATGCCGAGTAGGTTCTTCTCTTATAGGATATTCAGGTTGCTGGCTCATGTAGCTCCTTTATATCTTCTGTATCGTACTTCTTGCCCTCTACTAATACTTCTACAGTAGAATACCGTTCGCCACAGTTTAGGCATTCCCGTCGCCGCCGGAAACCATTACCATTCTTTTGCTTACGGCCATTAGTTACCTTAGTCTCAGTATACTTAAGGCAGCTAGGACAACGAAAGTAACTCATTGTTTTGTCTCGTGTTCTATAGCTGCTGATACTGCTGCTCTTAGTGCCGCAGTAAATGACCTTACTAGGATAAGCCTAGCTGTATCAGTCATGTGTACCCCATACTTATGCTGCCAAGCCATGACTAATGCTTGTATCTCAGGGTCTAAGGAGCTAAACATCTCCTTATCCCTCTCTTCAGTGGTCATTATAAATCATCCGTACTAGGTAGCTTCTGAGTCAGGCTTAAACTCTTCTTTTTCTTGGCTACCTTTTTCTTAGCTTTCTTCTTAGCCTTTTTCTTAGCTACCTTCTTCTTAGTCTGCTTCTTCTCAAGCTGCTTAGTCATAAGTGTAGCCTCTACATGCTCACTTATTGCATCAAGGACTAGACTTAACCCTCTTTGATAGGCAGATACTAAAGCAGCAGTTATCTTTAGCGTTAGTATCTCATAGTCCTTATCATCAAACAGATACAGTGGAAGGTCATACTTCTCTTTCCAGAGTCGTAGGAGAACCTTACCATCTAAACCTGCATCCTTGGGTATAGGTATTTTATCAACTTCAGGATTCATCTTATGCTCCTAACTATCTAATATGCCTACACGTGATAGTCGTATCATATGTTGATTGTACTTTACTGTTTCTCCTGTTGTAATAAGCTCGATAAATCTATCAGCCATATCAGGATTCTGATAAAAGGATATACTAAGAGTATCATTTATAGCTTTATTCTGCTCAGAGTCTAGTACAGCCCATTCCATCTCGCTCTCTGGCATCAGCTCGTACTCAAAGTCAAACCTCATACTGATACCTCTACATCTTCATCAAGATAGCCTGAGTTAAAGTATTCTACCTTCTCCTTCAGACTATTACCCTTTATCCGAGGACTAGTAATAGCTTTACGGATAAGCTCCGGTCTAGCTATTATAACAAGCTCTTCTCTTGCTCTTGTCATAGCCGTATACAGTAGCTCTCGGCTAAGCATGGTAGCATGATTCTTATGGAACAGGAGAAAGACTCTACGCCACTCACTACCCTGTGCCTTATGGACGCTAAGAGCATAGCCAAGCTGGAATATTTGACCGTTAAGTTCTCCAGCAGAGCTTACAGTTATCTCCTGTCCAGTCTCTAACTCTACTGATACAATATGACTAGCTAACTGCTTACGCTCTTCATCCTCGTCTATATCAGATAGAACATCCAGTTCCATGTTGCTAAGGTCTAAGTCCTCACCATTCATTACAGCAGCAGCACTATCCGCTGCCTTTCCGATATAGAATCCAAAGCGAGATAAGTTAACAGAAGGAGACATAGGCTTCTTACCCATGTAGGACATATTACTGCGTATATGTACTATCTTACCTTCCATCTTATTAACTAAGACATTATCTCCGACTGCTAGATAATGCTTCTCATATCCGGCTATTATCTCAAAGACTTCTGCATTACGCTCTTCTCCTAGAATCTGTGCTATCCTGTAATTGATTATCTTAGTCCCCATAGCATTCTTATTGAATGGAATAAGGACTATATCCTCATCAGGATTATATGTCCAAGCCTCTTCTTCTAGCTTATCTATTTCTCTTTCACTCTTAGGCTTAGAAAGCAAAGCCTTACGCTCTTCTAGGGTTAGCGTATCGTAATCTACTAGAGCCTTCCGCCACTTGATTACCCTTCTCCTGTTCTCAATAGCATTGCCAAAGAAGGTTCCCATTGCACGGCTCATAGTCTCTTCTGGCTGTGCAGTCTTACTGTTACCAGTCATCCACTTGACTTCAGGCTTAGTCTCCTTAATAGGATTACCGTGAAGTACAGCATGAGCATTAGCTATGATAGGATTGTCTAATGCCTGTCTGTATACGATATCTAGATGGACGATTGGTAGCTTAGTAAGAGCGTAGGACATAATGCTCTTGCCAAATACAGGAGGGAGTTGATTGATATCTCCGACGTAGATTATCTGTACGCCAGGATTAAGTGCTGCCCGTAACTCTTCCCACAAGTCTAAGCCTAGCATAGAGGCTTCTTCTATAATAAGGTGAGTTACGCTAAGCGGGTTCCATTGTCCCCGCTGAGGCTTAAACATTTGAACCTCTCGCTCCTGCTTTTCTGACCATAGCATAACTGGAGAGTATTCTAATAGGTTATGTACAGTCTGTAATGAGCCTTCCATCTCAGCATGAAGCTCAAAGTTATGGCTGATGATACGGGCTACGTTACCTATAGCCTTACGAGTATAAGCACAGACGCAAGCAGACGGACCAATTATTCTCCTTCCACTCCTGTCATTACGTCTATAGTCTATATCGTTAACTTTTTCTTGGTGATGATGTAGGAGAGACATAAGTACAGCTTCAATAGTAGTAGATTTACCTGTACCTGCTTCTCCTGTTAGAACAAAGGATTTACCATCAATAGCCATCTGGACAGCACTAGTCTGTTTCGCATTTAGTTCTATTGGCCGCCCGTATCTGTCTAATAGCTTAATGGTATCGGATTCAGCACTTAGGATAGACGGCTCGAAAGCCTCATCTATTACTACATCAGACTGCTTAGCCCTACGCATCTTATCTTTAAGAGACAGACTAGAGCCAGCGATAATTGGTCTGGGTATATCTTCTGCATTCCTCATATAAGAACCCCCTGCACCAAGCTCCTGATTAGGAGTGTCAGACAGTGGTACAGAGGCAGGAGTAGTACTGGTGACAGGATACGCCTTCTTAGCCACAAGTGGTTTAACCTGTTCAGCTTTCTCCTTAACCGTTCGCCTTAGCTTATCAGCTAGACTAGGCTTCTTGTTAGGCGGAGCGACTGCAACTGTAGATACTGGCTCGCTGTCTAGAACAGGTTGCACAGGCGTTGCAGCCACTCCTTTAGGTTTAGCTAGCATGTCTTTCAAGCTAGGCTTATTGTTAGGCTGTGGGTCACACTTAGGACAGGTTCCTTCTCCTATCCTTCTATGCTTGCCCATTCCTGCCCCGCAATAGGAGCAGAACTCTTTAGGTGGAACCACCGGAGCAGGAGAATCAGGCTCCCTATACACAACCGGGCTAGGCTGAGACTCCGGCGGTTCCGAAACTGGTTTATTCTGATACTTAGGTAGGCTATCAAGGAGGCTCATGTCTGACCTCCCTGAATTATCTTAGCGTAACCCCATTTAATCTCTGCATACTCTAAGCCTGTAAAGATGGGAGTATCCTCTGCCATCTCATCCTCGCAGTCAAAGCATAGCCACTGACCGTCTGCGAATACTTCTGCCTCTTCATCCTGGCAGAGTTCACAGCTTCCTAGTTTATGATAACCTGAACCTTTCATTTAGCTACACCTTTCTGCCTTGGGCTAGTACGTGGCTTGAGCATATTCATCAAGCTAGGCTTTTTCTCGTGGCTTTTTTCTACCACTTCGCCCAGGAATGTGTTTTGGAGTGTATACTTAGCTACGTTAGCCATTGTTCCAATCTCTCCTGTAACAAAGGCATAGCCTATACGCTCCATGACCGTAGACCAATCTTGTTTAAGCTGCGGGGAGTTGCTAAGCTCTACTAGTCGATTGCCTAGCTTCTCATGGGTATCTGGACCGTAGTCAGCCCAATGAGATATAGCCATCTCTATATTGAGATACTGCTGCTTGGATATAACTTTAGCAGTCTTTAAGCTCTTACAACCCTCTAGGCATTTATCTATGCCCCAGTCTATATGCTGACCACTAAGAGGCTTATCTGCCCGCCTAACTCTAGCGCGAGCGGCTATCTCCTGGTCATAGACTGTTACTGATGCCTGAGTCCTTCCTCGCAGTCTAGGCAGCTTACTAGAATCATCTTCTATGATAGAGCCTAAGTAAGTGCCAAGAGAATCTGACCAACGCTTAGTCTTATAGCTCTTGTCAGTCTGGTAATCATCATAGACTGTGGACAGGTTTATCTTATCTGCTGATTTCCTAGTCCAGTTAGTCAGCCTGCGTGCCCACCATAGGAGCTGAGCGCGGCGTCTATGAGCACAGAGAGCTAGGTTAAGCTCGTGCATTTGCCTACCTGACAGTCGGCTAAAGCTAAGCCCTAAGTCTGCCAGTTGAGCAAAGATTACACCGACAATAAAAGACTTAGCTAGTATCTGCTCCTGCTTGGGTATGTCAAAGTCTGACTCAATACCCAGGCTGATGTCTTGCCAGTCTTTATTGTATAGCTTCTCTGGTTCTAGCTTCTTATTAGCCTCATGCTTTAGGATAGCCCGCATGGTATCACAGTCTAAGAATGCAGGATGTACCTTATTGACTTCTGCTACGTATTGAAGTCCTATACTATCCTGTAAGTAGAATTTAACGCCAGAAATAGAACAGTATATCTGTTGTATCCTGGCCTTGCCTTTATCCTGATTGGTAATCATAGCCTGATACTCCTATAACAACCTATATAAGCCCGGTTAGTAGGAAGTATTTTACCATGATATCCGGCAATCGGTCAAGGGATAAAACTCCTTTAAAATCAACGACTTACGACACTTTTTATCCCGAAATCCTGTTATCCTGTTAAATCTGGTAGCCTGTCCCTCCTGAGTTGCATGGTCTAGGATACAGGATACCATTGACGTATGATTCTGCACCCCTTTCAAAAAATAGAACTGAAGAATATCCTAGTAGTCTACAAGTAGGCGGGGGTAGTCTAACAAGTATACCCTAAGCATAGGAGGCACAGCCTACTCAAATCCGTGAGATTGTAGCATTTCCGTGACTAAATCTATCCTGCTGCCATAGCGCATCCGTTACTTTATTACTCCTGCGCGGGCCAAATAATCTATTACTTCGTGGGAACCTGGTGCTGATGTGCCAGCCAAATAGGAACTAACAGGATACTACTGACAGGCTCAGGATATTGCCAGAAGTGAGAACCTGTACACAAAATGAGTACTTGACGCGAGACCCGATTCTATGCTTTAATGTTCGCACGGTTCAGGAATTGTCCCGAATCAGTCTAACCCTAACGATTCAAACAGGAGAATCTAACCAATGGGTAAAGAAGATACTTTCACTAATAAGCTGGTACTGATGATTCGTACCACCATCAATAAGAAGCGTATTGATGTCGGTACAGTCGATGTGCCTTATCCTACTCTCTTCGATATCAGCGAGCGGCTGAGCCTCCCCGATAAGTTCCAGGAGGATGAAGAGGGAAACAAGAGCCCAGTTTACGACGACGAGGAATTGCAATGGGCTCAGGATGCTATGCTTGATGCAGTCAAGCGAGAAGCGAGGAACGTGACTAAAGTAGTAGAGGATAAGGAATCCGACACTGGTTACGCTCTAGACTTCACTCGGCCTATCCCTGAGAACTTCGCTCAGTTATGCGAGGAACATAAGAGACAGGGCGGGGAGTATCTGAAAATCAGGCACGAAGCTATAGCAGACTTTGGCAAGTGGCTTACCAGTCTAGACAAGAGCCAAGCGGCGATGGACATGGCTAAAAAGCTATTCTCCGACCCAGCCGCTCTTGATGTTAGCCCGGTAAAGACTCGTAACACGTTCCACGAGAATTACCTGACACCCTATATAGAAGGGTTAGAGGCTGACACTAGAGAGCGTTACACTCAGGTACTAGAGAAAGTTATCACTAGCGCCGAGAGTGAGGAAGCAGCAGCAGACGACTTCTAAGCTAGAGCCTAGCCTAAGAGTCGTAACCTATAATCCCCGCCTAGCTATTGAATTAGACTAGGCGGGGATTCTCTAATTGTGACAGGCATCACAGATAAGCTAGAGCCTATCAACTACACTCTAATTACGAATCAGGCACACACAGAGGAAACAGCAGATGGACACTTCAGGAATTACACACACATTTATAGGACTTGCAGAGATAATCAGCAGTTACGACGCAGCCCGACGCAAGTTCTACAGCCATAAGAGCCTCTATCAGATATGCCGGGGACATGCTAGACACGGCGGAGCCTGGCCTTGCCTCACTAGGAAGCATAGGCTAAAGATGGAGAAGGCTGCGAAGGAAGCGAGACAATGGCAGACCCTACGCGACAACCTGGAGAGGATGAGAGCCAAAGCATTAGACGACGCGTAGACTAGAGACCGTAGGCTAGCCAAGGATGGCAGCCTATCTTCTTCGGGACAGCCTACTAGTACTTAATATCCTAAAAATCGCGCTCACTACGTTCGCGTAAGTTCAAGGAGTTCGCTGCGCTCAGGAAGAATTGTCTTATTAAGATAAGAGCCTTAGACTCTACGAGTCACGGCTAAGACAGTAAGACTAAGGAGTTGCTACGCAACATTGTCTCATTGTCCACACTCTAGCTAAGCTACAACAGCCTACTATAGCTTACAGTATTGTAGCCATAGCTAGCCATAATAAGAAAGCTAAGAACAAATGAGCTACGCTATTAGTCTATATTGTCAACACTATAGAGCAGTGGCGGTCATCTTAATACTGTAGGCTAAGTCTCCCCGTACACAACTAGCCTAGGCCCACCCCCGAAGGCCTTTTTAGCTTACCGCCTGCCGTCCCTATCAATAGCCAGCAGGGAATAAATATTACAATTTTATACCAGGATACCATACTGCACTCCGTGTTCCGACTATTCCACAATCCCCAGCTAAATCTGTGTTAGAATATCGGTAAGTCACAGACAGGTGCGCCAATGCCCGTTAATAAAGCCGCTGTAGCTGAGCTAATAGCCTATGGCATTCCTGATAGCCAAATCGGGGATGCTATGGGAGTAACAGGCCAGTACATAGCTAATCTAAAGCGTGAGGACGAGGAAGTCCAAGAATTAGTCCAAGAGAAGGCTACAGACATAGCTGTGCGGCAGCATAATAATAAAGTAACAGAAGAAGTCATAGAAGAGTCTATGCTTCAGAAAATAAAAGAACAAGTTGATTTGTCAGACTCTCTTATAGAAACGGTCAAGAGTCTTCAGCTTCTAAAGGATATACAGGGTAAAGATCGTGCAAACAGCCACGGCGCCCAAGCAGAATTACCTGCAACGCTTAACCTATATCTTGGAGAAACTTCTGAGGTTGAGATACGGCGTACAGGTACAAATGAGATTATAAGTATAGCGGGCCGGGATATGGCGCCCATGCCTGCTACACGTGTATTAGAAGCAGTGAGGAAGAGGAATGGCCAGTACAAAGAAGATGAAGCTGCCGACGCATCCTTTCACGAGCACCCTAGTACCGATACCCTCTGACCAGTCTGTTGTCACACTCAAGGATGGCGGTCAGCGATTTCCTATGGGCCGCCGCCAGGAGGAAAGACAGCGTAGTAATATCGCTCGTGAGCTAAAGAAACTAGGTCTGTCCGGCTAATGGAGCTTACTCCTGAACAGGCAGTAGAAGGCTGTAAGACAGACCCTAACTTCTTCAGCCGCTTTGCTATGCCAGAAGTACATGAATATGACATCCCAGAATTCTACACTGAGGTCTGGTTCTTCCTACTTCAAAGGATTATCAGTGTCCGAGATACTCTTCACTCGGTGTTTAGATTCGCGCTGGGTCTCCCCAGAGGACACGCAAAGACTACTTTCTCAAAACTCCTTATTGCCTACGGTATCCTTTTTGGTCTATTTGACTTCGTCCTTATCGTCGGATCCTCGGAAGATAGAGCCCAGGACATCTTAGATGATATTGATGGTATACTAGGATCAGACAATGTCAGGAAAGTCTTTGGGGATTGGAATAGTCCTAGAGCTGTTGAGAGAGACACCAGAGAAGTTAAGATTAGAAACTTCCTGGGACGAGAGGTTATTCTTGCGGCAGTTGGAGCAGGCACTGCATTACGTGGAATTAACATCCGTAATAGAAGACCCGGATTTATTCTACTGGATGATGTCCAGACTAAAGAGAATGACGAAAGTCCTGCCGAGCGTGACAGACTACTACGATGGATACTCGCCACTCTACTTAAATCCCGAGACCCTAAGCATTGCTTTATTTTCTACATTGGGAATATGTACAGCGAACAATGTATACTTAAGCAGTTGCAGAATAACAAGATGTGGACAACCCTTATCACAGGTGCCATACTTGCCGATGGTTCAGCCTTATGGCCCCAGCTACATCCACTAGATAATCTACTAGAAGAGTATGAACATGATAGCTCACTAGGTAAAGCAGATATCTGGTTTGCGGAGATAATGAATGACCCGCAGTCTGTTACCCAAAGCCTATTCCCTGACGGCAGCATACCAGATAGTCCGTATGCTGAGGATGCGGAACTTGAGGTACAGGCTAGCTTCATTACTGTGGACCCTGCTGGTTTCAGGAGTGATAGTGATGATAACGTGGTTGTTGCGCATAAGCTAGTTGATGATATTCCGATTATAACAGAGATACGAGCTGGCAAGTGGGACCCGGAGACTACTATATTAGAGGCTATTGATTGCGCGATAGATAACCGCAGCACCTATATTGGGATAGAATCAGTAGCTTATCAACAGACGCTTAAGTTCTGGATGGAACTCTATCTTGATAGTTATGGCTTAGATAATAACATACTGGTTATTGAGATTAAGCCTGGTATCGCCTCCAAGCATTCCAGGATAAGAGCCTGGGTATCTAACGTATTAAATAATAATTATAATGTATTACGTTCTGTTGACCGCGCTCTTATCCTATGGCAAGGTATCCGTTATAGGGCTGGTAAGAAAAACAATCAGGACGATATCCTTGACGGCTGTGCATTCGGTGATTACATGCTGAATAAGCATAGAGATGAATTAGAATATAGCTTTGGTATAGTTCCTGGCATAAGCGCAGATGATAAGGCCAGGGTTATAGGACATAATACACCTATGGATGGTGCGCCTCATTATACTCCAGGAGCAATCTAAATGGCTAGGGAACCTAAGAAGCGGGTAGAAATCAGGATACCGGGTGTTAACCAGCCTATCCCTATCGCTAGGAGAACCCATGACTCTTTAGTCCAAATGGTTAAAGAGTTTCAACGCATACATCAGCGTAATGACCTGTGGAGGGATAAGATACGTGTTATTGACAGAGCGTATGCCTGTTACACAGGTACAGATGAACAAGCAAAGCAGGATGAGAAAGCTTCCCAGATTATCGACGACTCAGGAGTACACTTCACTACTCCAGTTGTGCTTAGCCAGGTTGATTCTATTGTCGCTTTTCTCAGTGAGTTGTATCTTAGTGGCTATCCTATTTTCCCTGTCGTATCCCCTCCTGATAATCCGCAATTCGGTGAGCAACTGGAAGCTGTAATAGACGACCATTCTATTAGAGGACGTTGGCCTAGGCATCTTAATATGATGTTCCGTGATGGTGCAAAATACAACGTATGCGGAGTAGAACTAGAGTGGGCTCCTATTGGTTCCTTATCCGTAAATAAGAACAATAACGAAGTTGGCTCTCCAGTACAGCCTACACTAGATGTAGAACAGATTAACCGCATGTTCAATATGGATATGTATAATCTATTCTGGGACCAGCTAGTAGATATTCCAGACGTAGCAGAATTTGGTGACTATGTAGGCTATAATGACCTCTGGACTCGTGGCCGCATTAAGCAGTACATAAGTAATCTAACTAAGGCTGGCGAGATTACAATGAACGTCCGTCAGGCTTTAGAGTCAGCCCAGGGCGCTGCTAATGATGAGGTGCCACGCCAGAATTACTTTGAGCGCCCCCATATATCTAATTTCGATATCATAGAAGATATCAACATGAGCACTAACTGGTTAGCCTGGGCTACAATGGCTGACGAGAGTGACCGGGATAGGATAGACTATAGCAATAAATACCTATTCACTAAAACCTATGCTCGTGTAGTTCCTAGTGACCATGATTTAG
>Ga0114923_10000997_pt1 | contig 20068 bp, 17 predicted proteins | sample SumtaG_FD_89578 | JGI IMG/M metagenome (GOLD analysis project Ga0114923, IMG submission 89578) | Deep subsurface microbial communities from Indian Ocean to uncover new lineages of life (NeLLi) - Sumatra_00157 metaG | ecosystem: Environmental > Aquatic > Marine > Oceanic > Sediment | place: near...
CCAAGTCAACATAAACGTCTGGTTTCCAAGATGAGAAGCCAGCCGCTTAATTCTCCCTCCGGTTAATGTCTCCAAGCCTGTATCAATCAGATGAACCGTCCAGTCAGGATGGTTGTTATTTTCGTGCATCCGCACGTCCCCGTTCTTGGTCTTGACTGTCAGATTGCTATGAAGCGAGCAATAGTCCATAAGATATTTCTTGATATACTCTCCCTTATATCCGAGGGCTATGATGAATTCGTTGTAACCGTAGTGTGAGTAATGCTTCATAACGTGCCATAGGATTGGCCTGCCACCAATTTCGACCATAGGTTTAGGCCTCACTTCTGTCTCTTCGGCAAGCCTTGTGCCAAATCCACCTGCGAGAATTGCAACTTTCATAACTGTCCTCCTTATAATCAAATGCTGTGATGAGTAGAAGCCAGCATCTGCAATTTATGCTTATTATCACCTGTCATCGTTGGCCAGATTACTCAAGAACCTCTCAATCCGCTCTGCCACCGCATGGGGCTGCGCCTCACGTCTGCGTGGCACAAAGGTTTTTAACTGCTTCATCTTCTGCGGCAAATCTTTTGTGTCATAAGCCACCAATATATGGCAAAGTTCCTCAAACTTCTTAGCGGTCGCTACCTGGTGGTCATTGACATGCTCCTTATATCGCTTCATGCGCGGCATAACTAGCAAAGGTTTATGATTCTTCAACGCCATTGTTATCGTACCCATCCCAGCATGGCTTATTATACCTGTTGCTTCTTGTAGATATTCGTCAAATACCTTCTTCTCCAATGAAGCCACCGATTTAAAGTTGCGTGGCTTATATGAGCTTTCTCCTATTTGGGCAAATATTTCTTCGTCAACCGAACACTCGTCAAAAGCATCATCGACAGCTTGGACCAAACGGTCGAATGGAAATTGTGTACCAACGGTCAGAAAAATCATATCACTGCACCCACATATTCTACATTTTTATATCGCTGCTCTAATTCAGGCCACTGCACGAAGCATAAGTCAGCTATGTACCGAACCATTCTACCGGACAGCGATATCCGCTCCACATTGGCAATACTATCGAGCCAGACGACCCTCGCGCCTAACAGTTTCCCAAGAAAACACACAATGCAGCCTACTGCTGCTCCTGTGCTTATCACAACATCAGGCCTTTCACGTAAAATTACATTTATACACCGTATCAGGACCCAAAAAACCCGCAAAGGATGTTCACGATTACACTCTCCTACAACGTATACATTGCCATATTTTTGAAGTTTTTCCCTGACAACAGACACTGTTGTAATGCAGAAGGTATCATATCCCTTCCAACTTTCATTCACTTCGAGCAATTGACTTAAGTGTCCACCTGCTGATGCTGTGAGGCAGATTAGCAGTTTCTTCTGCGCGTTACTCATCGATCACTTCCTTACTATCTTCAGTTCACCTCGTGCAATTTTGAATACGAACCTGAATCATAGCTGCTCCTCGTCGCAATCGCCTTGGTTAGGTTATCTTGCCATCCGAGTTCTCGAACCGCCTTTTCTGCACTATATCGGATATCACGTATCCCTGTAAGGATTTGATAATCAATACTGGAACTGCCGCTTTTTCTGCCCAGCATTCTTTTGAGCAGTTGAATCCCATAATCCATTAGACGAATAACCAGCCGTGGCAGCCTCAGAACCGTTAGCCGATGTCCGTTATATTCTCCCCACCTCTTAAGAAATTCTGCAGCTGTCAAGTGCAAAGTTGGCACACAGTTGTAAACAGCATATTTAAGAGGTTTTTCAATAATTCTTAAGATCATCTCAGCAACGTCATCGACGTGAATATAAGGCAATTGATTCCTGGCACTACCCACTAAGATTCCGTATTTTTTGTTCTTAAAGTTGACAAGCTTTTTTGCAGGGGCCTTCATGTCACTAAATAGCAGCCCTGGGCGAATTATGATCAGGTTCATGTCTAATTTGTTTCGAAGCTCTTGACACTTCTTTTCTATGAGCACCTTTACCCATGGGTAAGGATTTAATGATTCCTCCTTACTGACCAATGGGTAATCTTCGTCCAAAACCTTACCCCATAACGAGCGAGCTAAGCCATAAACACCAACACTGGAGACATGTATAAATGTTTTGACCTTATTACGTCCTGCAGATTTAATAAGATTTATTGTTCCGACGAGATTCATTTTTTCGAGCATACCGTCGAACATTCCTCGACTTTCCCAAGCACAATGCACCACTACATCAATACCGTTAGTTATCTGATCAAATAAATGATGATGTGACAGGCTGCCCCAGACAATTTCGACACAAGGACCAAGGCTTTGAGGGTCAATTACAGAACCGTGAAGTAACACACGTAATTGATGACCACTTTCGAGCAGTGACTTTGTGACAGCAGTTCCCAAAGTACCTGAAAATCCCGTTAACAGTATATTCATTATATCTCCAACAGAAACTGAAGTTATTAACAACCGAGTCCTGTTCTTTCCTTAGCTAAAACAGAGTTTTAGTCCCTTATACCCAACGCTTTCTCAAATATAGTTGCCACCGCAACGGCATTCTCTTTGCTTACCGGGGGAGGTGAACCATCGCGAATGCACTGATAGAATTTGGCAATGAGTTTCCTGGTGCCAGGATTCCTCTTCAATTTCTTCGTTGCTACTTTGAAGATGACACTCATTGTTCCGTTGATAAACGAAAAACCCTCTCCAATGCTACTCAGAGCTTTAGATACAAACCCTAAACGTCCCTTGTGGGATTTGACAATCATTAGTTGACGCCCAAGATCCAAGTATATACCGCCCTTTTCACATTCAATATTTACATAGCGTGAAGAGTTCCCATGAGCCATACTTACAGTAAATGAACCATGCCCTATTGGTGTTTGGATTGAGACATCCAGCAGATCTGAAAAGCCATAGGGCATTAAATTTCTTGCATCACTGATAGACTTTATCGATTCTGGTTTACCCAGTAATTCGACCAGTAAACTGGCAGGATGTGAAATAAGATTTGCCAAGGGACCTCCAGGAATATCATATGCCCAGTGACTAACACCTCCGTAAGGAATTGTTTTTTTTCGCTCAGCATGGCCAAAAAAACAGTGAGCGCCTATGACACGGCCCAGTACTCCCGATTTAATAAGTTCAAACGCTTTTAAGACACATTCCATGTACAAAAGGCCATGGTCAACACAAACCATCTGGTTCATCTCTTCAGCCAGGAGATATAATTTCTTCGTTTCCTTAAGCGTGAGGGTCATAGGCTTTTCTATTATGACGTTAGCTCGGTTCTTAAGCGCGTGCATTGCTATGTCGTAATGTGAACCAGGTGGCGTCAGAACGTGAACGATATCAAATTCTTGTTCGGAAATTAGTTGTAAAGCATCCTCATGAACTGGAACATTTAATCTGACTTTTCTTGCAAGCGTTCGTGCTGCTTCAAGATTCTTGTCGCAAAGGTGTAACTCTACTGGTCCACATTTTGCCGTAATTGCTCCGATATGATCCGAGGCAATAACTCCACAACCGATAATTGCCACGCGAAGTCTTCTCTCGTTTTTCATAATTTAGTCTTCTACATCAATGAGTTTTAACAATTTGGTCACGAAAAACTTTTTTGGCGGTTATCCACTGATGCTGGTGTACTAATTTACGAATTGCAGGATCAGGAAGTCGCTTGGTTCGTCGAAAATAGTTATGAAAATAACCGTACGCTAAGCCACATGATTGGACAATATCGCCAACCACAAACAAACGGAAAAAGACCCTCAGGAGCATTCTTAGAGGAGACATCCCAATATAATAAACCATATATCCATTTCGCGCCCATCCCGCGAACCGTCCATCTCGCGAGGCAGTTTGTCGAAGATGGATAAGATGCACATAATCAAAGCTGTTCACATGCCAGCCCGAAGCACGCGCAAGCATTTCGTCGATCACATCCCATCCAAATACAGAACGAACACCTCCGATATCCTCATAACAAGCATGGCGATATATTTTGGTAGCGCCACGGACGTGTGCGCTGCTGGTTTTGTCGCGCACCAAACCTGAGCCTTTGTATTCATAAATAACCCCCCCGGTGATACCAAGCCTCGGATTGGAACTAAACTCGTTAAACAAGACCATAAAGTACTCCGGGCCAAATTTCAAATCCGCATCGAGTTTGACAATAAAATCCGGCTTGGGACAAATCTCAAGTGCCATCCTAAGCCCGTCAAGGAATGCTGCTGCTTCCGACGCAACAAGCAGACCATCATTCCCTCGATTCGTTTCCTTGGGACGACGACAGCCCTTAATCCAGGAATGAGATATTGCCGCTGAATTGATAATCTCCCAAGTTCTGTCAGATGATCCGTCATCAACGATAATCCACGCCTTGGGTAGTGCTATTTGTGAAATCATACTATCGATTGTAGCTTCGATATGTTTTTCTTCGTTGAAAGCCGGTGTGATAACAATATAAACAGGTGCTTTCTGCCCGGAATACTCGGCATCCATCTTTTTACACAAATTGTTGTCATTATCGACCATGTTCCATATCTCTATGAGTCTGCAAACACTCTTCACTTTACATACCTACTTTTGTAAAAAGCTTTCCCCGCAAGCAATTCCGGCTTTTACATCGCAATAGAGTTTACGTAAAGTGTTGTCCCCATTCGGGCAAACCTGCGCATCAATTGCGTATCGACATGCCCTCGATTATGATACCCCCAATCTTCGCCACCGAAGTAAACGATGCCTATCTCTTTCATACTTTAAATCCAAATATTATTTCACCAAACACAAACCTCGCCATCCCAACAAAACTTTAAAAGCACCTGCGGCATATATCTTGGTTGTTTGCATATCTCTGCTTCTTGTGTTCTTCCAAAAAACTGCTCGGCCAAACCAATACGGAATCCTCAAAAGGAAAAATAAGGCCACCAAAAAACACGCTGTAGCATAAGTCATGCGTTTCTTGTTTTTTTTTATGAAAAGCAATATACTTCCCCTTAGTTGTAGTACCATTTCCGGTTTTATTTTACTGCTGCTTGCTCCCCCTAAGTGGATAATCTCACCTCCCGGCGCGAACATAACTTTCCAGCCGGCCTGACTGAAGCGATAGCACCAATCAGTTTCTTCTCCGTACATGAAGAATCTCTCGTCCATTGACCCTACCTTTCGAACAGCATCTTGTCTGACCAGCATAAAACATCCAGTTACGACGTCAACCTCTCGCACATCTGCTCTGTCCCACCAGCTCATATGTTCGCGACCAAAGAATCTGCTTCTTGGAAATAATTTGTATAAGTAAGTAGTTGACAATAGCATATTCAGAATTGATGGAAACATAGAGCACGTCTGCTGCAATGTCCCATCCGGATTTAATACACGGCAACCCACCACTGCTACATCCGACTTATTGTCCGCAAAAGAGACTATTTTGGCAATGGCATTGCCCAGAACGACTGTGTCACTGTTGAGCAATAGAACGTATCGTCCTTTTGCCCGGGTTATCCCCTGGTTATTCGCTGCTGCAAAACCGCGGTTTTCATTGTTCTCTATAAGAATAACCTGGGGAAATTGCACCTTCACCACATCAACAGAACCATCGGTCGAAGCATTATCTACGACGATCACTTCGAAATTGATATTACCTGTCTGGCGGTAAACTGATTTCAGGCAATCACATGTAATTTGGCAGGTATTCCAGTTAACTATGACTATCGATACATCCATTTATTATAATACCATCTTATTTAATACAGGTTGCGTATTTTCCACAGAAACGAGTGCATTTTCAGCAACAAAACTGACTATTGCGAATGTCAGGTAAAGCAACATCGTAATCTGGCCAAAATAGGAAACGCCAAAAAAGGAGATGCAGTGGCCTAAAATAGAAATACAGATTCCCCAACTTAGCCACCTCCTGTAATTAACTGCGCAACGCAGTGAATATGAACCTGGAATATTCACCGTATAAACCAAGAACAAGACAAAAAGCATCAGTGTTACAAAACCGCCGCGCACACCTTCCAGAATATACTGGTTGGTGATATCCTGCAATCCCAATCCCCAGTGAGCGCTGCTGCGACATCCTAAAAAGACCCATTCATTGAAATGGGCAATTGCCTTATCAATAAGATGATATCTATGCCAGCCTGTTGAGCCACTAAAAAAAGTAAAGCGTGAAATCAAATGCCAGACGGGAGCCTGCATAACAATATGCAAAGCTAACATCATAAGACAAAAACCCCAGGCTACCTGTTTGCCATACATACGAAATCTATATAAAGCAAAAGCACAGATAACGAACATAACGGTCATAATTGGAGTACTGGAGCCGCTGAGAGCGACACATATTAGACTGCATATTATTGCAACAACGTATAAAGCCCTGGAACGATTATCCATCACGTAGGCCATAAAAAATGGAACAACATTCGCCCAGAAAAGACCCATCATAATAGCATGCGGGAAAGGACCTCTGCATCGGTAGCGACCTCTGTGGATGCCGGTCTCAACTTTACCCAGAATATCAAAAAGATTGTTATGGGTGACACGTTCCAGTACAATAAACACAGAAGAAACCAACGCAAACATGGCAAGTATTTTTACAAGAAAATTAATGTCCTGCCACGAACGGATACTCTGACGAAATATCCAGTACAAACCCAAGATATCAAATAGTACACCGCACTTGTAAATCAACACTCTCATATTTGCCCATTGGATTACATAGACAACCGCCCCACAAATCGCCCATGCCAGTACCAGCTTATCAAAACGGTTCCATTTGAATCTTAACCGTTCCCCCCGTATGAAAGTTCGCAAAAATCCTACCAGAACGAGCATCCGCAGGGGTGTAAAATCCAAATCAAAGATTATTATTCGCTGGTCCGCCGGCACAAAGCACGCAGCTATAATAAAGGGCAGCAGGAAATATTTTCGAGGTAAAGTAAAAACCAAAATTCCCAGGAAGGCCGCAAAAATAATTGTCAGTTGATTCATCGTCTAAACTAAGCTTTTTGGGAACGATAGTATTTAATTAGTGACACTGGAGCCAAAAAGTAGGCCAACGGCTTATAATAGTGCGGATCGAGAGGATGCAAAGATAAGCAAATGAGGGCTGTTTTCAGGGCCTGCCAGTTTCGGCCCGCACAGCGCAGGTCTAACACACTTTCCATAAAGTGGGGCACGATGCCATGTTCCTGCTCTCGGTATAGAAATTTAGCGGTCGAAGACGGCTTGGACGAAAAATGTTCGCTCATATCAAGTCCGCGTCGCTGGTACGCGCGCTTCAAGACTTCCTTAACCTTTTTTCTTCTTAGAGGCCAATCGCGACGGGTAGTTGAGTCGTAGTTGTAACGGACAGAATAAAGGCACTCCCCAAGAACCATCATCGAATAGTGTTCCCCTACTCGCAGAATATGATCGTACCCTTGCCCGACCTTTAAGGTTGGTTCGTAACGTATTTTGCCAACCATGGCCATTCTGAACATTCCAGTTGCGTCAGCGGCTGGCATGCGCATCTGTTCTATATCACGGCGGCATTCTTCGATATCCTTACCAGTAAACCGAGGGGCCAAACGCCGCTCGTCAAGTATAATGTCGTAGCTGGTGAACACGGCGGCCAGTTCAGGATTTTCCAGCATGCACTGAACCTGCCGCTCGATGCGGTGAGGATAACTAATATCATCTGCATCTTGAATGGCGTAAAATGTTCCGGACAATTCCTGTAGAGCGTGATTAAGGACTGCGGATTTTCCGGCATTTTTCTGAGTTATCACACGGATGCGAGAATCGTTAAGGTCGGCTATCGAATCTATGCAGCCATCTGTACTACCATCATTTATAATCAGTATTTCGAGGTTAGAGTAGGTCTGGGAAATGATACTCTGTACAGAAGGTCGCAAGTATTCGCCTGCATTGTAAACTGGCAGCAAAACGGAGACAAGCGGTTCAGTTTTCATTGTTCCTCCTGATGGTGACATTGGTCAATCTTACGTATTACTCGAGCAGGAACGCCACCTACAACTGTGAACGGGGGAACATCTTTGGTAACCACTGCATTAGCCCCAACCACACTCCGCCGACCTATGGTTACGCCCTTAAGGACCACGCAGCCTTCACCTAACCAGACCCCATCTTCAATCACTACCGACTTAACGTTAAGTCCCTTGCATAACCGAGGAGGGTAGTTGGGATCGTTGAATAGATGATCATGATCTGTAATGTAAACGCGTCCAGAGATCAAGACGTTCTTGCCAATAGTCACAGACTTCGCCGCACCACAATGGAAAAAGAATTGAACCGAAGTTCCATCACCGATGCATATCTTCGGTTCTCTACCATCCCAGGGACCAACCGCTTCAAGCCTTACATGCTTGAGAATAGTTACATTCTTGCCAATACTTATTGCCTTCGGATTGGTAAGCATGTCACAACGACACACCCAAGACTGCCAGCCAAAAGAGTAGAACCGGCAAGACCAATACAAGTAGTGGCAAACGGTACTTACAAATCTTATCAAACGTCTTCGGTACATTGATATTTTATTTCAACTAAAAACTTTGTTTCGATTCACGTTCAGGCGTTCAAATTTCTCACACTTGGTAGACATATATTCTACTCTTTTTTACTGCTGATGGAACACAACCTTGATTGTTTTTCAGAATCAACTTGATGAGGCTAATATCCTTGTTTCCAATATCCTTTATAAAACCGTTCTTGCTGGACAAGTTTGTGCGTTCTCTCTTTATCCCGAAATCCAACAATCCGCGTCTGAGGACTTACTACAATGGCATTTTCCGGTATATTTCCACTAACAACAGCGCTCAAACCCAGAACAGCACCATCCCCAACTTGTGTCCCAGGTGCAATAGTCACACCCATACCAATCCAAACATAACGGCCGATATGAACGGGCTTGTTTACAGCGTTCTCATCGAAGGGCAGGCAACCGGGCTTCTTGAAATTATGGTCATAAGAGTAAATTGTTACTCTGCGACTAATAATTGTGTGATCACCGATCGTTACACCACCTCTGCAATTGAAATATGCGTCCTTGCCGATATGTACGTTGCGTCCGAGTGTGAGCCTGTCAGCATAGATCACCATAACCTTGCCTTCAAGATCCAACCCTTCTCCTCCGTTGACATATTTTAGAATATGTTGCCGATGCAGTGTAAGGAGCGTCAATCTAAGTTTTCGTTTAACTTTGTGGTAAAGTAATCGAATTATTTCCATTATTTTGGCTTGATATTCGTGGAGAGTCTACTTCCTGAATATTATTAAGAAATTTAACTGAGGTTTGAAACGATCGTCCTAATATCAACTGGTAGTTTCCACACATCCGCGGCCTTTTGTAAATATGATCGCAACATACCCATAAAAGTCCCGCAGTATTTGCATCCCTCCCGGCATCAAGCACCATACTAACAAATAAGCCGATAAGCTGACAAGAAAGCAACCGGCTATTAGCACAATGTCAGGCTGCTCGACCAAAAAATGATGGGCCAACAACGTAGCCGATGCCATAGTGAGACTGGCTATTATTGGACGGACAATGGCCTTTACAAACGTTGCTATAGAGATTGGTGTCAATCGAAAACAATACCATAGTGAAGGAAAAAGAATAAGATAACTGGCCACGGCGTATGCAGATGCGACACCAATAGCCCCCCAACGGATGCCAACCGCAAACGAGGTAACAACAACTAAGCTGTTGAATATCCCAAATCTTAAGAACCTTCCAGATTGACCAAGAGAAAGTAAGACTAATCCCACGGTGCTCCAGACGGGCTGAATAAAGGCAGTTATCGCCAGTATCTGAAAAATACGGCTCGCGCCAAGCCACTGTTCGCCCAATAATAGGTGAATAATACTCCTCGAGCAAATCGCCAGGAAAACTATCAATGGCATACTGATAAATGAGAGCAGCAAAATGAGCTTCGTATAATAGCTTGTGTACCTTTTCGAATCGCCTTGGAGACGGCTTAAGGCCGGCACCGCTACCGAAGTCAGTGGTCCACGTATCTGGCTTATAGGCAGCATTAAGAGTGTATAAGCTTTGTTATATAAGCCAAGAACACCTGAACCACAAAATCGGCCAACCAAAATCTTATCTGAATTCCGAGCAAAATAGTTGATGATATTGAAACCCGTTATATCTCGGCCAAAGGCCAGCATGGAACGCACACCCGAAGCCCGGCAATGCCAGCCAGGGCGCCAACCCGAAGCTGCCCAAACTCCAACAGCAATGGTTCCTGCCATTGCCAGTTGCATAAAAACCAGTGACCAATACCCTGCTCCGCGCCAGACTGCTACTATGGCGGTAGCGACTCCAACTAACAACCCTACAACTTCAATTACTCCTAATCTAACAAAACGCATGTGCCTTCTCAATAGTGCCTGGTGCTGGACAGTCAAGCCGCCGAGGATAAACGCAGCTGCCAAAGCTACAGTAATCCTTGTTAACCGTGGCTCGTCGTAAAACCAAGCAATTGCTGGTGCAAGTGCTATGGTTAGTAGTGCTAATGCGAAACCGAATGCCGTGTTTATCCAGAAAAGTGTGCTGATCTGCCCGTGATTTATCTTGTTCTTTTGGATAGTCGCCATTGAAAGGCCCATATCTTTGAACATCGCAACAAAGCCGGTAATTACGGTAACCATCGCAATCAGACCGAAGTCTTGAGGAGTGAGCAGACGAGCAAGGACAATTGTTGAGCCCATCCGAAGGAAAAATATCGCTCCCTGAGCAACCATTGTAACAACCCCACCCCGAACAGACCGGCCTTTCAAATCGGCCTTCAGGTATTCGATATCAAAAAAACTGCTCGTTGTTTCTTCGGCAGACAGGCTTACTTTTTTAGTTTCTGTTGGCGCATTTGGCATCTGCTGTTACCTTCGAATTCGTTTCAATGGCGCACAAAAACCGCCAAAGGCGCAGAGTTTACTCTGCGCCTTGGCGTTTTAAATTACAGCACCACCATCGCCGTGTTGCTCGGTTCACCGTCGCCGGCTTTATTTACCGCGATGATCCGGTATTCCATCTCTTTGCCGGTAGGCTGCTCGACCAGTGTAGCCTCTGTGATAACAGCGGTAGCTACTTCGATCCAGGGGCCTTCCGGCCGCTCTCGCCGCATTACCTTATAGGCCGCGGGTGCACCGCCGTCGGCGGGCTTTTTCCAATCCAGGAACAACCAGCCTGCACCCTGTTTTGGCGCTTCGAGCAACCTTACCTGGCCGGGCACCGCCAACGGGGTCTTGGCCTTTCTGCCGGCCCAGCCGATTAGTTTGAGCTTGTCATCGTCGAAATCGACGGTGTTCTCCGCGTAGCGGATGTCGCTCCTCATTGCATCGACCAAGTCGCCTAATGCCTCATCCTTGGCGCCGGTAGCCTCTTCGGCTGCCGCCTGGGCGGCGATGGCTCCATTTTTAGCGCTTTGATACGCACTTATCAGAGCAGTCAAATCCACCGGTGCTATCGGCGGGGCCGGATAAGTTGCGGCGTTGTCTGTAAGTCCGCTCTGCATTGCATCTGCTAACGCTACAATATCAGCTTCTGTGATTGGGAATCTGGCCATAATCATAACTCCTTTCTGTAAAATAAGTTAACATTGAAGAGTACAGTCAAAAAAGCCTGCGAATACTCTAAATACGCGGCTAATTAACGTTAATCTGCGATAACCTAAGCGTTATATGCGGCAGATTAAGCTTCATATACGATAAATTAAATCTCATCTGCGACAGCTTACCCTTCGTTTGCGACTTATGAAGCTTCATCTGCGACAACTTAAGCGTTATATACGGCTTTTGAAGCTTTATCTACGGCAGATGAACCCTTATCTATAACAAATCTCGCCTGATCTGCTCTTCACAAAACGATACTTACCGTATTACTCGGCTTGCCCTGGCCGGATTTGTTTACCGCAATAATGCGATATTCCAGTTCCTGTTTTTCCGGCTGCTCTACCAATGTAGCTTCTGTCAATATTGCGGTCGCCACATCCTGCCAACCGCCGCTGTCTCGCAGCCTCCGCTCGACCTTATAGGCGGCGGGTTTGCCGCCATCAACAGGTGCCTTCCAATCCAAAAATACCCAGCCTGCACCCTGTTTCGGCGCTTCGAGCAGCCGCACTTGGCCGGGCGGAGTGAGCACAGTCGCCGTCTTTTTACCAGCCCAGCCGATAAGCTTCAATTTATCGTCGTCATAATCTACCGTGTTCTCGGCATAGCGGATATTGGATTTTAACGCTTCGGTTAAATCTGACAGAGCTTCATTTTTAATTGCTATCGCTGTTTCTGATGTCGCCTGTGCTGCGATAGCGACACCTCGGCGATTTTTATAAATCAGCATTTTAAACCTCAGGAAAAGCGGGTGAGTTGGCGGTTGTGGGTATACAGGACGATTTGACCCCAGCCCGCGCCATAACCGTTCCGCCAGCGCAACAATATCAGCTTCTTTTTTGGGAAATCGCGGCATTAGTGAAAGAGTAATCGAGTAGGCGAGTAGCTTATCTTCTCGTATTCTCACCTTATCATCTTCTTACCGACTATTCAATCTTAATAGGACACAAGGAAACATTTTTACTAACAGCTTAATGGATCGATATTCGGATTATGAGCTTCCACTCGCCATATCGGCGAGCAGTTTCAAACGTTTCTCACGAGCCGTAAGAGCCTCTTTTGCTTCCAAATTGACCATATCCAGAATCGCCCTCCATCGGTAAGCCCAGTCATGACGTAAAAGCGACTGGACGACATTGTTTTTTCGAATTTCCTTCAGACGCTCTTTTTGTGAATTAAGATCAGCTATAATTTCAGCGATATTGCTTGCATCACGGGGAATACGTATAACTGAGTCAGGCCAATTAAAATGCTCATGGAAAGCTTCATTTGTCGGAGGCTGCCCAATCATAACTGTCCCTGAAGCTGCTCCCTCGAAAAAACGAAAACCGATTTCACTTTGTCCCTGGGTCTCAAGATCCCTGTCGATTTTGGCAGCATTAGCCAAGAAATACCGGCTTCGTTTCGCAAGATTCGCTATCAAATCACGATGCTGACGGGGATAGTAAGTATCCATCCTGTCTATAGTATCATATATGTAAAAAATCTGCCTGGCCTCGACCATTTTCAACAGAGCTTCATGTGTTACAGGCGACCTGCGACCCAGATTGAACACATCGATAGACCTCACCGGCGGATTAGGATACGGGCAGAACCGAATTGAATCGACACCAGGCGGCATGTAGAAACATGGTTTCTGGATAATATCTTGAACAGGGCCAACACTTTGGCTGCAATTGAGCACGACGTAGTCAAACCGTGACAAGATCTTCATATGTCCTTTCAATGCATTCAACTTAGCAGACCAGATCTCATCAAGCCAGCAAATTGAGGTTCGACAGCCTTCTTTCCACCCCTTGATTGCATTTATTGCCAATAGATCACTTGGGAACATACAGACCACAACAAAAAGGTCGTAATCATTTTTGAGCCGTAAGCTTCGCAAGCCGGGATTGAGTTCTGCAATAGAAACGTACTTTGCTATCTTATTAACGACTTTTTGGCTAAAATTGAAATAGCGGTAAGGTTCATATGCGAGCAATTCGACATCGTCAACCTCGCAAATTACATCCTCGAACTCATAATCAACACACCTTGAAACAAGTCGCTTCAAATGCCTCTGAGAGAACAAGCATATACGTGCTTCGCGGTTGTGCTCTGAATTGGTTCCCCTTTCGGTGTTCATTCAGATTCCCCTGTTAAATACAAGTATTCAGCACACCAAAAGTATTCACGACTCATTTACGATATACTCCGTCCCCGTCGGTTGCATTGAAAAATTTGAAGTATGTAGCACCTTATTGACAATGCTTCCGCTGAGAAATATCAATATAACTAACCAGCTGCATCAGCCGGGGTGGTCTTTCTAAAAATCCTTAATATGAGACCAATCAAAAAGCTCACACAAAAAAATGCTGGGATCGCCCTAATTCCTGTCATGTGATAACCACGCTGTATCAAACGCAATTCGGCTAGGATCGAAAGACAGAATAGTAACACTGCCAAGAGGTCTATCCTATAACGCCATTTGGGAGCAAACACGAAACGAAACAAATAGCGCACCAGTAGGCCCATTATAAATAGTGCAGCAATCAACCCTGCTGTCATAGCCCTCCATTGCCATAACAACTGTGAATACTCCTCTTGTGCGAGATATACCCCTTGCTTTTCTGTACCTAGCCATAGATGCCGGGGCAGTAGCTTCGCCCAGAAAGAACGCTGCCTACGCAAAGAGTTAGCCGCCCGATATCTTTCTATCGTCAAACCCTCGACACCGTTCGCCAATTGCTGCAGAGTTACAACCTTTACTTGCTGCATCGCCGATAGTTTTTGCAAGAGCTTCTCAAATCTCTCAACACCGAAGTAATAGCTGCCTTGTGTACCTGGAAATCGGACAGTGTCATATGAGTGATACAATACTACTATAATTCCTTCCTCAGGCAAGCGGTGCTGGTTCACCATTGATTCAAAGTCACCCAGAAATGTTGTATACGGAATTACTGTCAGCCCTATTGCTGACTTGTAATAATAGTACCGGTCGGTAGACAATATCTTGAAACCAAGCTTTTTGAGAATCCTTGCCGTATCGCCTGTCCACCCATTCCATGGCGGTACAAATGTGCTTATGTCGTACATGTTACATGCGTTTAGTAGTATCTCTCTACCTCGAGCTATATCTCTAAGTTGAGATTTGTAATCACGTTCCCGGAATTCAGCTTGCCTGTGATTCGAACTGACAACATTAATATGGGAAAACCCGTGCTGGGCAACTTCTACCCTTGCCGCTTGAACTGCGCGCCTTATGAAATCAATCTTTTCTTGGTCTTCTTCAAAAGAAAACGTTTCGCCATCCCTTGCATGATTAGGAATAATTGCGATTACGTATGACATGCCGTATTTCTCGAATAGCCCATCAACGGCCTTCTCCGCCTCCCATATTCTCATACGGGTAGTATCAGTTTCCCGATCACCCAGTTTATCAGCAGAAAGGTCGTCATAGCGAAACACCACGTACAGTCTGCCGTTCGCCAAGTTGGGCATTACTAGGAAAGCGAAAAAAACAAAGACTCTGAATAAGAATCTTTTCGTAAATATCGTTGTTAACATACTCCGTCCCTGTCGGTTGCATTGAAAAATCAATTTAACCTATGTTCTAACAAACAGTTACAATAACAGATGTTAGTCTTGAGTAGTTAGTTGTTTCGAATCAGCCGCTCTGACTCTGCCGTTCTCATCAGGGAGAAAGTCCAGTATTTGTTCTGTCATATCCTTAGCTGCTGTTCTAATTGAATTCTCCAGTACTGAGCTTATCTGAACCTGTGCCACATATCGGGCCGGGTCACCGGCAATATTTGGCCTTCGGCCAAAGGGCCCGGAAAAATAGTTTTCATCAGCAATAATTCCGCCATTCAAGATGTAGAAGTTCAAGACAACTATCTGACCGTGCGTTGGAGCGGGCTTGTGGAATCGATGTACCAAACAGGGTACTTGGCGGCCGGCTCGCGAGATAAATTGCGATGACTCAGTACTATCATGGATCCAGCCACCCCCGGCATAGCACACTCGAGGTCGATGACCCAGTATACCCCCAGGTCGGGACGAGCAATATACGATATAAACATCGGCCCAGGCCCCAGTCGCAGCGTTAATATATCGTCTACTCAAAAAATCATCCGCGAAGTTCTTCTCCATATATTCCTTAGTAGTATTAGGAATGGTTAGATCTCTGCCGACCCAGTTTCCCATTTGTGTTGGGAAAGCGCTCAGAGGTACAGGCAGCGAAATGGGAGTATCAAAAAGTAGCTCCAGGTGAGATGCGAGAAGACGGTAGGTTACTCCGGACGATATTAAAAGCAAGACTGCCAAAATCCAGATGAACCACGTTGAAATCCTGCCGGTTCTTACTCTTATCACAAAGTACGTCGTTGCCAATTCCCTTCTCCGTTTACATTATCTACCGTCCGATGATCCTTGGGCTTTCGACTACTATGAAAAACATAGCCCAAAAGTAGTACCGACCAAGTCAAAAAAAGACGTTTCTGCCATCTTCCTCTGTCCCTATAGGTTAGGCTACAGAAACGCTGCCAACAACAGGCTTACCGGTGGCATCATTGGACACAGCCGAACTGCCACCTTACAACCTGCCAATCCCTTGGAAACAACTTAGATATGACCCCTCCTTCCTTGCGAGGTCCAATAAAACTCATAGAAACTGTGACTTTACGGGCTGTGTAAACATCTGTCAAGTGCTTTATTGCGAATAAGGGCAAAATATATAAGTTACGTAGAAAGAAAAGGCTCGTAATACATAAATTAGGAAGATTCCGCAAGATTGGCAATATCGGCACAATAGGTAAGTTCGCTGAGATGATCAAAGTCTATATTTTTGTTATTATCCGCAAAATAGGTACATTCCATAAAACCGCAGTTTGACTCTTTGGTCCACAAAATAATGCAGGATACGTGAAAGTTTTGGCTCTGCCAAATGCAGTAAATTGCCTCGTCACAATCTGCCCAGTCGTCACAACCGATACATTAGATACATACCCCGTTTTGTATGGATATACCATCCGAACAGCGGAAAAATGAAGATTTTGTGTATTTTCACCTTAACCTCTTGCGTGCGCATAGCCCGAAAAACCGTCATATTCGTTACATCCGATAAAATATGTCATTTTGGCTATTAAAAATATGTAAATTACATATCTTTGACTCTTTTCTTCTCTTTGCCTGAGTCGTAATGACCGATAATAATGCTTATAGGATGTTATATGCGCAAATCTTAACATGGATGTGCAATGTTTGCCTCTGACAGATTTAATTCTTACACTTTATATGTGGGAGGATACTCGACAAGGTATCTTCCCCGGGGGGGCTGAACAATGTATGCAGCAAATAAATTAAAAACATTTCGCCCGGTAAACAGGCGTATCAACAAAACACACAATGTGGTACACATGTCATTTAGAAGCGATGATAGGTATCGGCTAAAACTGCTTATCTTCTGCTTAGTACTCGCCACTAATGTAGCCCTGCCCAGCGCAGGGCTTGCGGAAATTTATTATTGTGATCCTGTCGGGGGAGATACTCAAAACAACAGTGGTAGTTCGACAAGCCCGTGGGGGACCTTACAATCGGTTTTTGAAGCGGGAAAAATCCAGAGAAGAACCACTCCAACTGGCTCTATAACAAATCCTACAGCTCCTGTAGCACCAGGTGATACAATAAAATTGAGAACAGGCTATCACGGTGTGATAAATGGGTATACAGGGTGGCATAATAATGAGGGGCCAATAACAATAGAAGCAGATGTTGGACATAATCCACAATTATCTGATATTGATATGGGAAGTGTTAGTAATTGGATCTTTAGAGGTATTGAAGTAAGAACTGAATTAGATTGGGGGGAATTTAGTGGTAAGGGTATTATTTATTTTGACGGGAGCAGTAGTGATATAATAATTGAAAACTGCAAAATTTCTACAGCGTCAGATGCAACTACAGATTTTTGGAGTGAAAGTGATTGGTCAACTAAAACTAAATCAGGGATATATATTGTTGCAGACAATAGTATTGTCCGCAATAATACTTTAAGAAATGTAGGACAAGGTATATTAGGTGGAGGAGACAATCTTTTAATAGAATATAATGACATTAATAAATTTACTGCGGATGGGTTACGCGTGAAACTTGGTAGTGACATGGTATGGCAGTATAATACTATTAGAAATTCTTTAGATGTAGACGATAACCACGATGATGGAATGCAGGTCTATGTTGGAACAGCTACCATATCTGGATTGACTATCCGTGGAAACAAATTTTATGGTTACGCAAACCCAGCTGTACCATATAGTTCAGAGTTTCAAGGCATTTTCTGTGGTAGCGGAGACTGGAGGAATTGGACTGTAGAAAATAACCTGGTGGTAGTAGACCACTGGCATGGTATAAGTGTATACGATCCTACTAACTCAAAAATAATAAACAACACAATTGTACATCCGCCTAATGGCACGCATGGGCCATCGATAAGAGTTCGCGATGCGGTAAATAGTGTTATCAGGAATAATCTTATCTGGGGGGGCATTAGTATTACATCTGGTGGGGGAAATACAGTTGAGAATAATCTCGAGGATGTATCCGGCAATTATTATGATGTTTTCAGTGATTACGATAACTACGACTTCACCTTGAAAGCGGGGAGTCCTGCAATAGATACTGGAAGTAGTGAATCAGCTCCAGCTACAGATATTGCCGGTACAGCCAGACCGCAAGGAGCGGGATTCGACATCGGCGCTTATGAATACTTATCAGGGCCTCCCGATACCACACCTCCCTCTGTTCCGCAGAATCTCACTGCACAGGTGATCAGTGAATTTCAGATAAATCTGTCATGGGATGCATCTAACGACCCTGAATCCGGGGTGAGCTACTATAAGATATACAGGGCTGGCAGCCAGATTGACACCTCAGTGTCTACGCCGTACTCAAACACAGGTCTCAATAGCGGGACACCATACTCCTATGAGGTTTCAGCAATAAATGGTGCGGCCTTAGAATCAGGACGAAGTAATACTGCCCAAGCTACGACTTTCTCTGATACTACTCCCCCGTCTATCATATCAATCCTCGCCTCTGCAACCTCAGTTGAAATTACTTTCAGTGAGCCATTAGATACAACATCAGCAGAAGAGACGAGTAATTACAGTATTAATAATGGAATATTTATAACAGCAGCTTCTCTTAATACTGATACTGTTACCTTGACCACCTCTTCCCACGCAGAAGGTAGCTACATCTTGACGGTGGAAGCTGTGCGGGATATCGCTGGCAATCCTATAGTCACAGCTTCCGTAGGCTACGAATACACCAGCGGATTAGTTGGCTACTGGAAATTTGATGAGGCAAATGGAGCCACGGCCCAAGATTCATCAGGTGCGGGCAACACAGGAACCTTGATCAACGGTCCAGTTTGGACTACTGGAAAAGTTGGCAACGCCCTGAGCTTCGATGGAATAGATGATTACGTCGATATAGGCAATTTGGATGTTGATGGAACTGGCTTAACCTTAGCAACATGGCTTAAGGCTGATAGCTTCATTGCGTCTGGTAACAGACTAATCTCCAAAGCAACCGGAAGCGGTGAACAGGATCATTATTGGATGCTGAGTACCATAAGCAGCGGCGGTGACAAGCTGAGATTCCGACTAAAAACAAATGGAACAACTAATACTTTAATTGCAAGTTCTGGCGATATCATTACAAACGAATGGATTCATGTTGCTGCCGCTTATGACGGTGGTAACATGATTTTATATAAGGACGGTGCCGAAGTAGGGAGATCGTCCAAAACGGGGACAATTTCCATTAACAGCTCCGTGCCAGCCTGGATTGGTCGGAACCCAGGAGGTTATGGCACGTTTGACGGCACAATCGATGAAGTACATATCTACAACCGTGCTTTAAATGCGGCTGAAATTTTAGAGCTTTATGACGAAGGCACAACACCAGACACAAACGCTCCTGTTATTTCCAATGTGCAAGCAACGGACCCTGGTGCTACACAAACAACCATAACTTGGAATACCGATGAGAACTCTACTAGTCAGGTCGAATATGGTTTAAGCACCAGTTATGGAAATACCACGAACCTCGACTCCACTCTTGTCACTTCTCACTCTGTAGTACTCACATGGCCATCTCCCAGTACCACGTATCACCTCCGAGTACTCTCAGCAGCCGCCTCAGAAAACGAATCCATCAGCCAGGACAATACCTTTACGACTGCCTCAGGTGTTACAGTACACACATTGACGATCTCCTCAACGAGTGGCGGTACGGTAACTAATCCCGGAGAAGGGCAGTTTTCGTGCGATCACGGAAGTGATATATCAATCGAGGCAACTGCAGATCTCAATTATCACTTCGTTAACTGGACAGGAACGGCCGTAAACGCAGGTAAGGTTGATAGCCCGAGCAATCCTATACCTAAAGTCACGATGGACGCAGACTATACAA
>Ga0114923_10000999_pt1 | contig 20049 bp, 44 predicted proteins | sample SumtaG_FD_89578 | JGI IMG/M metagenome (GOLD analysis project Ga0114923, IMG submission 89578) | Deep subsurface microbial communities from Indian Ocean to uncover new lineages of life (NeLLi) - Sumatra_00157 metaG | ecosystem: Environmental > Aquatic > Marine > Oceanic > Sediment | place: near...
CGGTGTTATTTAATAATTAAAGATATATTAAATGTTTAAACTATTATGCTTTTTTCAGAAAAAAACATTGAAAAAAAAAACATAAGTACACTATATAAAATAATAAAAATTTTATTTTTATTGTATTTTATTATATTTTTTTTCTTTATAGGATACTTATTATTTCCAATTTTAAAAATATTTATATTATATTATTATTATTATTATTACATTAAATATAATAATAATAATAATATAATATATATTTAGATAAGGTTCAAATTCCCAAAGTAAGGTCCCACATCATGAAAGTAAGGGCTAAATTCCCAAAAGTAAGGTCCGAATGTCATAAGATAAAAGGTTTATGTTACATTTATAACTTTAAATTAAAATAAATTATATTATGAAATTAAATAATATTCTTAATCATAGTCAATTTACTTTAAAACATCTTAATATAATAGATCCTAATTTTGAAATACAAATCAGAAGGTGGTTAAATATACCTGAATTAAAACAATGGTGTAGAGATCATCGTATTAAAGGATTTTATGGTAAAAAGAAAGTAGAATTAATTAAAATCATTTTAAAGTATTATAAAGAATATCAAAAACAACATAAAAAATATCAAAAGAAAAAAAATTATTTATATGATAAAATATTTAAAGATAAGAATTTTAGATCTAAGATTAAAATATTTCAACATAATAGGGATTTATACGATGGAAAAATATTAAAATTATATTCACATTGTCATCATATTAACAGAGATAAGTCTAATAATTCCCATTTTGTTAAAGGAGATAAATATTGTAATTTAGGGTTTTTAAATTCATCTAATCATTCTAAAATGAAAGGAAAGAGAAGGTACGAATTTGAAAAAATATTAATTAGAAATATAAAAGTATTGAAAGATGGGAAAATTCCAAAACTCTGGAATAAATTATATTAAGTAATGTATGTGCATTATATGTGCGTTATATATATGTATTATGTTAAAATTTAAATATTATGTTTATAATTATATTATAAATAATGTAATTAAGTGTAAAAAATGAAAAATCTTAATGTTAAAGGGACGAGATGTCATCCACATACAATAAATTTAATTAATTATATAAATACCCTTACATATAACGAACTTATTAATATAAGACCCTCAGAAATTCATTATAAATTTAATGAATCATCTATAAGTACAATAAGTATATATTTGAATAAATGTAGAAAAATAAGAGGGGTAGAACGATCTTATTATAATAAAAAAAATAAGAAAAAAAGTCCAACTATGGAAGTGGTTGAGATAATACAAAAATCTTTATCGGAAAATGATAAAAAAGAACTTAATTCTGCTAAAGCTTGTTTTTTAGTAGCGTGTCGTCCATCGGTTGAATTATTAAAACAAGTTATAAATAAACATTTATATATAGATTTTGAAAATACTAAAAAAATTATACAGAAAATTGAGAAAAGATTATGGCAAAAAAATTTATATAGGAAACCAACGATTGTAGTTGGTTTGGCATTACATCTGGGAAATGATATTACACAGGGATATTCAATATTTATAATAAAAGAATTTGGTATTTGTTCTGAAGTATCTATACGAAATTTAGGAAAAGTTGTTAAGATGCAAAAAAATTATATTGAAGGGAGAAAAAATAATTTAATTATATTAGATTTAATTGATTATATAAATAATCTTACAGATAATGAACTTATCAATATAAAATCATCAGAAATTTGTAATAATTTTATTGGAATTTCTAAAAGTACAATAAATTCATATTTAAATAAACATAGAAAAATAAGAGGAGTGGTAAGCTCAGGCAGGGGAAAAAATAATTTAATTATATTAGATTTAATTGATTATATAAATAATCTTACAGATAATGAACTTATCAATATAAAATACTTAGAAATTTGTAATAATTTTATTGGAATTTCTAAAAGTACAATAAATTCATATTTAAATAAACATAGAAAAATAAGAGGGGTAAGTTCTCATTATAAAAATGGGAGAAAGAGTTATATAAAAAACATTTTAAAAAAACAAAAATTAAAATGTTTTAAATGTGGTTTAAAATTTCATAAAGGGAATGAGGTAGAATTGATAAATAATATACACAAAATTTATTGTAAAAAATGTGTATTTGGGATACCTGATAAACATAGAAGTCAAATTTTACTTAAATAATAATAATTTATTCCAAATTTTTCCTGATTCTTCAAACCGGAAAAATCAATTAAACATGTGCACGATCCTATTATTTTTGTAAGTATAAAGTTTATAAATAAATAAAAATATAAAGTAATTGTAAGAGGAAGAAAAAATTTTTTTTTAATTTTATAATAAAAATATATGGTAATTAAAAATGTCAGAAAAAGAAGATAAGTCAATTTCGTTTGACCTTTGGAATACTCTTGTTTATGGGATGTTAGATAAACTTGAAAGTAAGGAGATTTCTATAGATGAATTTTGTAAATCTATAAGGGAATGTAATGAATTATTTATAAAACAAATGTCTATATCGTTAGGTTGTTATTCTTTATGTATTCAAGCTATATTAACTGATACAGTTAATGAAAGACCAGAAGAAAAATATAAGGAAGATTTAAAACATATTAATGATATTTTGGGTTGGTAATTATTAATTTATTTCGGGAATTTAATTAATTGTAAATATTTAAATTATTTTATTTATATTTATTAAATAATTATGACAAGTAAAAATAATTTTAATGTAATAATGAATGACCTTGGTTTAAATGCAAATAGAAATAGGATAGCAATAATACTTATACAAAATCCTGATGTTTGGATGGATGTTGAAGAAATACATTATAAATATGTTAACAAAACAGGTTTTCATACATCAAAATCAAATACAAGATCATTGTTAAATAATTGTTCAGGTAGAGTATTAAAACAAAAAAAAATTGGTAGAAAAAATTTCTATATGTATAAGAGTAGAAAAGAAACCGTTAAAGATTCAAGATATTAATTATTTTTTTTTTATGTATAATATTTATAAATTTATAATTATTTTATATAATTATGGAACTTAAATATTGGTTTGAGATGCTAAATCGATGGACGTTTCGTATGAAAAAACTCAGGAAATTTATTACTGATTTTATTTATAAACTTCCCAAAGGTTCTAAAATATTACTTCCCTTTGCTGGGAAGTATAGATTTGATGAATTTATATTTGATAATTATACTTTTGTTTATAATGATATAAATTTAAATATTAAATCTACTCATAATATTGATGCTTATAAGTTAGTATGGTTATATGAAAAAGAAAGTTTTGATTGTATTATTGCCGATCCTCCTTATTCTATGTATGCAGCTCATAGATATTATAGGCATGGTTATACTGAAATAACTATATGGCGAAAGTCTGCGAACTTTCTTTTAAAACCCGGAGGAATTTATATAGAATTGGGGTGGAATTCTTCAGGATTAAGAAAGAATATTGCCAAGAAAATATCATTAGGTGTGTGTTGTACTGGAGGAAATCATAGGGATATTTTAATTTTGGTTCAACAAAAAAGAGAAATGGATTATACAAAATCTTTATTTTAAATATCATTTACTGATTATATATAAACGTTTAAATATTATTTAATATATATTTAATATAAAAATAAAAAATTGATTAAAATGGCTTTTAGAGATATAACAGTAAGGGATGGATTATCTACATTATTTGGTTCTACAAATAATGATAAAGAGTTTGAAGTTAATAAATACATTACCTTGAAGTTAGAAGGTGGTAAAACTAATATTTATGTAAATAATATTTTATTTTTACAATGTAAATATTTACTTTTGAATCTATCTAATGATGATATTCCCAAGTATGATGAAATTGAATCGATAGATGAGGCTATGGAGATATATGGTAAGGAACATGTAAATAGAAAACATGAGAGAGATAAAACAATATTGGATCCGGAAACTGAATTTATAGGTCATTGTTCAAATATGCAAGCATGGGTAGAAAATGATTATAATGTAAATATTTTACATAGTAAATTATCTCTCCCATTATTAAAAAAATTAGTTTATTTGGGAGATAAAAAGGCAATTATAGTATTTAAGGAATTAATATTGGAAATGGTAATTAAAGGAGGAAAAAATGCTTCTATATACATTTTATCTGATATTGAAGATAATTATTTAAATATGTTTGAATTGGAGGAATTGGAGGTTTTATTTGATGCTGTTGATGAAAAAAGTCAGGAAATTTTGAGGATGATAAGTAAATTTATTAATAGGAAGAGAATTAATAATAATTTAAAAAAGAGGAAAATTATTAATGTTAATTTAGAAGAACGTGGTTGGAGAAAGTATTAAATTGTAGTAAAGATAAAGGAGGTGAGAAATAATGACAAAAATATTAATGATTGGAATGAAGAAAAATGTTTTGATTGTGGTAAAACTAAAGGTGAAGTAGAAGAAGAGAAAGAAGAAAATGAAGAGAATTTAGAATTAAATTTTTATAAATAATTCCTTTTTTTTTTATTCTACTGTTTTAATATAAACTTTTAAATATTATTTAATATATATTTAATATAATAAAAAACTAAAAACAAAATTGATAAAAAAATGGAAATAAAAAAATTTTCTTATAATGTAATTACGAGAATACATCAAAAAGCAGATTTAAGAATATTACTAGCAGAGGGTAAGATTAAAATTCTTAATATGGAAAATAATATGAAATGGGTTATTGAAAGAATTTAAATTGAAGTAAAGATGGTATCAAAAATAAAAATTAATTATAAAATACATGGTAGAAATCTGTGTTTAGATTGTCCTGAGGCTTCTCAGTTTAGCCCGAAAAATAGGACATGTTATTGTAGAATTGATGGGAATAGATTTAAATGTGTTACTGAATGTGATTTTTATAATTTTATAGTAAAGGGAATTTATACTGAATGTGGAGAGAAGGTTTAAATGCCCAATAAAACTTTTTTACGGAGTGTGTTTAGAAGATATTTTACTGGACATATGGAACAATATTCAGATGAAAGTAGAAAAGATGGTTTTATTATAAATATGAGCTTGATATATTGTAGAAGTATTTTTCTTGAAGAATTTATTTTACATGGTAATAAAGAGGAAGATTTTGAAGATTTTATTCAGAGTGTATTTAAAGATAAAATAAAATTAATAAGGTGTTAAAAGATGTCTGAAGTGGTTAATTTAAAAATGGTAAATGGAGTAAGGCCTAAGTATGATATTTATATTGCAGGAACTTTAAATTATCCAAAAGCTAAATTTATTAGGAGTAAATGGGCTAATCCCTATTCGGTTAAAAAATATGGGAGAAAAAAAGTATTAGAACTTTACGAAGAACATATAAGAAATACTCCAGAATTATATAACAATTTATTCGAATTAGAAGATTATATCTTAGGTTGTTGGTGTAAACCCGAATCCTGCCATGGAGATATACTTATTAAATTAATAAGAGAATTAACCAAAAATGGAAACTAATAATTATTATGAAATTTTGGGAGTTAATAGAGACGCTTCTGAAATTGATATCAAAATAGCATATAAACAATTAGCTAAGAAATATCATCCTGATTTAAATAAGGAACCAGATGCTAAAAACAAATTTATTCAAATTCATGAAGCATATAATAAACTACTTAATCCGGAAGTAGAACCTTCTTTAATGTATTCTATATTTAATATGTTGGGAATTGAATTATGGGATTCTTTAATAAAAAAGGAAGATTTTGATATTCCACCTATTGATTATGTAAGATTAGAGGAGGTACGTAAAGAAATGGGTGAAATATTTATAATAATGGATAAAGAATTTGAAAAATTAGGAATTACTTATGGGCGAAAAGATTTACTAAAAATGCGTGAATATTATAGAACAACAAAGATTGGGCAAAGATGGAGTAAATTAAGTAATGAAGATTATAAATTAAGGAAAGAGGGAACAAAGGAATATAATTGGGCTAAAAATAAAATTAAACTATTAAATAAAATATATTTTAATTTTAAAAGGGAGTTGTATTATAAAGAAATAAGTAGAGATCACCTAAATAGGGTATTAAAACATCTTATAAAAGTATCAAACAAAGAGGAATTAATACGTATGCCTGAGAAGTTTATAAATCCTATAAATAAAGAAGATGATTGGTATGAACATAGAAGAATAGATAATATAAATAAAATATGTTATAATTTGATGAATCAATTTCATCCCAAGTTCTTAAATAAAATGTCTATGAGAGTACAAATTTTTATTAATTATAAAATGAAAGATTTAATATTAAAATTAGAAAAAGAATTGGAAAATTAAAAAAAGAGAATAATTAATTTATTCTTAAGATATGAATAATAAAAGATACTCTACTGTTTTAATATAAACATTTAAATATAAAGTAAAATATTTTATAATTATGAAAGCTGTAATATATGAATTAGGTTGGTTGGAATCGATTCTTAATACTCACGCTTTGACAGATGAAGGAAAAATTTGGATGTTAAAGGAGAATTTAAGGATTAGAAAAGAAAAAGGTGAAATAAAAAATGTATTATAAATTATTTATACAAGATATGAGAAATAACCTTTCTAATGCTTTTATTACTCGAAAAGTTCAAGGGAATGTTAAGGTAAAGATTAGAACTATTGAATTATGTTTTATTACTTGGACTAGTCGATTAAATAAATCTGAAAAGGAAAAATATAAAGAAGATATAAGTACTTTTCAGGAAGATTTAAAATTTATATTAAACGAAATTTATAAATAATTTTTTCTTTTTTTATTCTACTGTTTCAATACAATCATTTAAATATGATGTGAAATATATTTTATTTAGAAACAAATAAAAGTGAAAATAAAATGACAACCCAACATTATTGTAGTCTGTTTGAAGTTATAAAAGATGAAGGTTTTGCGAAGATTTTACAATGTGAATGTGGAAGAAAATATCGTAAATTTTTTAATGAAGATCTTTCACAAATGCATATTCTTAATGAATATTTTATTAAAAGTTTAGAAACTAAAAAATGGAATAAACTCCATACCGTTTAAGTTAATTTTTCCTTTTTTTATTCTACTGTTTCAATATCAACATTTAAATATAATGTCAGATATTTTCTTATTGGAGATAATAAAAAATGCTGAACAAAGAAGAGAAAAGAATAATTGATTCTTATATTTTACCTGCCCTTGAGAAGTTTAATGATATCTATTTTAACTGTGATAAAACATATGAAGATGTATTAAAATATGATGGAATACCGGAAAGTGAATATAATAAAAAAGTTTTTCCTTATCGTAAAGTTATGTCGGATATGTGGGATGCTGTTAATGATATTATGGGACATCTTAATAATATTAGAGATGGTACTCATACTAAACCTGTTAGCTGGGAAAATAGAAGTAAAAGAAGGGAATCTCAGAGAAATAAAAAAAATGCTGAAGAAGATAAAATTGGAAAAGAAGCATATAAAAAGGGTAGAGAAATGGCTGTATTACATTATGAATATATGAAACAAAACTCAAGAAAATCTGAAACGAAAAAGAAAAGGAAAGAACATAAGAAATCATACGATGAGGGTTTTAATAGTTCAAAGGAATTCTACCAAATGGATGACAATCAAATTCTTAGAAAAGCCAGATTAATTGAACTTAATAGAGAATTAGGGTATGGAAAAAAAAAAATAAAGGATGATAAAAATGACAATTAGAATGGGAAAAAATAAAAATTTTAAATTTAAAAAAATAATATTAAAAGATGAAGTGGATAATATAAAATTTAAATGTCCAGAATGTCCTGGTGCTGTTTTTAGATTAAATACCGATTATATTAATGGTTATGGAGAATTAGCATGTCCGATGTGTTTTTCTCATGATATAAGAGTAATTTTTTTAAATTATAAAAAAGTAGAAAGAAAGTGAAAATTTAAATTTAATTATTATAATAATTTATTTAAAAAGGTTAGAATTATGGTAAAAAAAATAAAAGATTTAAAATTTAAGCATTTTAGAGTTATAAATATTACGCGAAAACCATTACCAAGAGATTGGGTAGAAAAATCTGGCTATATGGATAGAAAGTTTATTTATACATATATTATTATAAATGATACCAAATATAAAGGTGGTATGATTCTTGGATTAGAGCAGATAATTTAATACAATTAAAAGAACATTTTGAAAGATTATAAAAATGACTAAATATTTTCTTAAATCTCCTTGTTATGGAAGGGTTGTAAGGTCTAATGATATGGAGATTAGTATTTTCATTCCGAATAAAGGAAATCGTAATATATTTTCAATAATAGAAGGTTTGATTAAGAGTGTAACATTTGAAAATGGAAAATATATTAAGAATGTGTTTGGGACTGAACATATAAAAGGTGGAAAAGCTACAATTACTATTACAAACAATAATTTACATATAAAGTATTCTATATTTGTTGGATTTCCATATAGAGTTAATAGTATTAAATTTTACAATAAAAAGGGAAATTATGTTAAAAGAAGTAAGATGATTGCAAAGATATTAGATGGAAGTTTTTGTGAAATATATTTATATAAAAAATATGATATTAAAAGACTTATTAATTTTAATGATAAGGTAATAGGTGGAAAAACAAATATAGGATTTATAAATATTTAATAAAAAAAAATAAAAAGGAGATAAAAATATTATGATAACTAAAGAAACATTGAAAGGGATGAACAAAAAGCAATTATATGACTATTGCCGTACTAACGGTATTAAGGGATATTCTAATATGAATAAAGCCTATATTAACAATCTTATATTACAATCATATAAGTCAGGGAAACAACCTGCTAAGAAAATACAAATTGTTAAGAAAGAAAGCGTCAAGAAATGTAAAGTGTGTAAAAAAGAAAGTGAAATAGCGGGAGATGGACTTTGTTATGATTGTTATGATAAAAGGTATTGGAAACAGGGAGAAATGAAACACCCTATAAAAAGACGTTTTGAATTTTATGGAATTACACCTACTGGTGGAAAATCGGCGAAATTCTGGGAAGTTTGGCAAGATAAAAAAACCGTGTTTGTTAGGTTTGGTGGCATTGGAACGTTTACAGGTGGAAGAGTAATGAAGAAAGATTATGATACTATAGAACATGCAAATAAAGTAATGAAAAAACAAATAAGGTCGAAAATTTCTAAAGGTTATAATGAATTAAAAACTACGGCAGGGTATAAGCAAATGATAAGTTCAGTTTCTAAACCGAAAATTAGGAAAGAAATAAAAAAAACTTCATCTATAACAAGAATTAGACCTATGTTAGCTTCACAAAATGATGCTTATTTAGATGCTCCTGGTTATATTGCCCAACAAAAATATGATGGTACTAGATGTTTAATAATTAAAAAAAATAATAGTATTTTATTGAAGGGGAGATCTTGGAAAAGTGATTATGCTCCCAATTTTCCTGAAATAATTAAAGATATTAAAAAAATACCATTAAATGAATTTATTTTAGATAGTGAATTAACTTTTTTTAAGGGGGGTAAAGATGTTTTCCTGACCGCTCTTGCTAAAGAAGAAAGTAAAAAGGATTATATAGCTAAATGTATGATTTTTGATATTTTGGAGTATAATAATAAAAATGTTAAAAATCTTCCCTTAAGTGAAAGACTTAAATTATTAGAAATAGTTCCTAAAGGTTTAAAACATTTAAAGGTTGTTAAAAGTTATAAAACCAATCATAAAAAGATTTTTGAAAATATAATATCTGATGAAATGCAGGGAGAGGGTGTTGTATTAAAAGATTTAGAAAGTAAATATATGGAATCCGGAAGAACTAAAGATTGGATTAAAGTTAAGGGTTGGAAATCAGATGAAGCTATTATAGTTGGTGTAACTCATGGTACTGGTGCGAGGAAAAAAACATTTGGTGCTTTAATATTAGCACAATACCGTGGAAATAAATTGGTATATGTGGGAAAAGCTTCTGGATTTAAAGAATCGGAACAATTAACATTGATTAATAAAATGAAAAATATTAAAACAATGACACCAAAACTCGAAGGAATTCCACATAAACAGATAAAATATTGGGTTAGACCAAAAATAGTAGTTGAAGTAAAATTTCAAGAATTAACTAAGGATGGAAAATTTAGATTTCCAAGTTTTTTAAGAATTAGAAATGATAAAACGCCAAAGGAATGTACGATATAATAAAATGAATGAAAAAGATGAATTGGTGGATAAATATAAATATCTAAAGAATAAAATAGATAATTATAAAAATTTAATAAATAGAAGTAAATGTCCTTGTTGTGAGCAAGAAATAGATTATAAAATTTATGAAATAAAGATCCCTGAATTAGAATTAGAATTACAAGATATTGATAAAAGGCTTGATAAATTAATTCCTATTGTAACTGAAGAAAATATAAAAAAGGCGTTGGAAGAACAAAATAAAAGGAAAAAACATAAAATAAAAATAGATGAGTATATTAAAAAGAATAGGAATATATTAAATAAAGCTATTAGGGATTATAATAAAGGGATTAAAAATTATTTACCTAACGTTCTAAATGAAGAAAAACCAATATGGAATGAAGCTATGGAATTTAATTTGGATAATAGAAACATGGAAGAAAATGAAGAACTCTATTTTGAGGTTTAAATTTTAAATATGATATAAAATATTTATTAAATAATAAAGGAGGTAAATAAAATATGAGTTACAATGATATAGAGTATTTAAAAAAGTTTAATTTGTTGGGTGTTTATAAGAAAATAAGGAAGGCTTTAAGAACTGCTAAAGTTCCAATAAAAGTAATAAACGCTTTTTTTGATAATAGGATCTTAGAAGGAAATGAAAAAAGCAAATTTCAAAAACACAATGCTGAAAAAATACGTCAAATTTTTTGGAATGATGTACGGTTAAATTTTACTGGTGGGTTTTAAATAAATATTAATTTAATTTTCCTTTTTTTTTATTCTACTGTTTCAATACAATCATTTAAATATAATGTCAAATATTTAGTTATTAAATAATAACTAAAAATAAAAATGATAAAAATGGTAAAAGTAGAAAACTTTTTATGCCCTAGATGTAAAAACTTTTTTAGTGGTTTTACTGCCTTAAGTCGCAGGGATAATAAAACTAACATATGTTCTCCATGTGGGACTGACGAGGCAACGTTTGATTTAAACATATATTTATTTAGAGACGGGAAAGAAAAGGAAATATTAATAGAAAAGGAAGTGAAGTGGTTAAGACATGGTTGAAACTAAGATAGCTGAAAAATGTGGTTGTAAAATTTTTGATGTTCCACGGTTTGAGGGATTATATTGTGAAAATTATTGTTGTAATCATTGTCCTGATAAACATGTTTCCCCTTGTCAGAATGAAAAGAAGTTTGGTGGGCTTATGGAAAATTTAATGAAAACTCAAAAAGAGTTTGATGAAGAGTTTGATTTAAATTTAAATATTGAAACAAAAAATATTAAGGATTTGGAGGAATTTGATCCTACAAATCCCAAATATTATTTATAATTTTTTTTTTATTTTAAATATATAAAACCGTCTATATTGGATGCGGCAGTAAGATTTCCTAATTATAATTTATTTTAAAAATGTAAACCTTTTTATTATTATAAATTTTATAATAATTATAATACAAATAAAATTACTTTAAAGAATGATATTTATGAAGAGTGAGATAGTTGTAAAAGAGTTTTGTTTTGAAATGGAAGATATATTATTAGAAAAACTTCCATTTTATAAAAATTCTTGGAAAACTGCTGGTATTGGTGAACTTAGAACCAAGATGAATAAGCAGATAAAAGATATATCCGATATTATGATGGTAGGTCCTGACTGGGATAGGGAGAAGGTAAAAAGGAAATTACTTCATATTGCAAATTATTGTTTCTTTTTATATAGTAAGATTGACGGTGAAAAGAATAGATTAGAAGGAGAAAATGGGAATGGTAAAGATAATTGAACAGTCATATGAAATAATAACTAATCTTGATGGATTAGTTATTTTAAGGAATATTGAAAAAGCTGCAAGAACTTGTTATAAATCTGAACATTTAATAACTGAAAACGGTGAATCTGCGAAGAAGTTATGTAGAATGTTAGTCAAACGTGGTCATACTGCTATGTTGGAATTTGGTGGTATGATTCATGTATTAATAATTTGTAATAGAGGGTTAACACACGAGCTTGTAAGACATAGACTAAATAGTTTTGCACAGGAGAGTACTCGTTATTGTGATTACTCTAAAGATAAACATGGAAATGAAATAACGGTTATTCTTCCAATTGATTATTATGGTATAGATAAAGAACTTTTAAATTATACTGAATATATAAGTATTGAACATAATATAAGTAAAAATTTAGGTACTAATAAAAATAATATACTTAATTATAAATATTGGAAAGATGCTATGGAGAATGCTGAAAAATCTTATTTTGCTTTAAGAGAAAGGGGAGTTCCACCACAAATAGCAAGAGGGGTACTTCCAATTGATGTTAAAACTGAAATCAATATAGCAGCAAATCCAACTCAATGGAGACATATTTTTCGACTAAGAACTTCTGAAGCGGCTCATCCACAAATCAGGGCTATTATGAAAGGAATATTAAAAGATTTTAAAGAAAAGATACAAATTATATTTGATGATTTATAGGAGGTGATTAGAAATAACAGAAGTTTCATTTGATGATGTTAGAAAAGAATTAAATATAATACAAAATTATCTTAAGATACATGAAACGTCACTTATTGATGAAAGTATATTTGGTGATGCTGTTAGATTTAGATTAAATAAAGCTAAAGAGAAATTATATAAACTTGAAAGGGTTGTAAAATAAACAGTAAATATTATTAAAACGCCAAAAGTTTAAATAGGAATATTAATATTTTTTAATTAAAATAAAATAAATAAAATACCCCAGAAACTTATTGTGAATGTAGGGATAGAAGGATAGTATTTGACCAGATACATTATGTTCTTTTTGACGCAAATTTTATTACAAACTCAGGTAAGCTGGTATGGTATGATAAAATATGAGGTTAGTGTAGAATTTTGAACCGTAACTTATTTTCAGGTATTAGGGAAAGATCCCCTTATTTGCCACTTATAAGTTTTCAAGTGTTTATTTCTACCAATCTCACCCATTTAAATTAAAAATAAAAAAAGGTTATGAGATTAGATGATTGCTTATAGGGTTAGTATTTATAATTTTTATATTGATAATAAAAGATATCATATAATTTACAAGAATAGACCTTTTACACGTATTAAAAATTATTTAATATTAAAGATGGAGTATTTAAAATTGAAGGGTAAAAGATTGTTATTTATTGTTAAAAGGATAAAAAACAAATTATCTTTAAAAATTAGAAATATGAAAAAATACCTTCATTATAAATATTTATCATTAAAATATAAAGATGTGGATGTAAAGGGATTAAATATAGTTGGAGATATTAATTTTGATAAAGTTGAAAGAAAGGTAGCACCTGAAATATTATTAGGACAATTAAATATGGAATTTGAAAAAATAAAAATTATAATTTAAGAAAATGAGAAGAATATTAAAAATAATTTTTATTTTTTCTTGGATATTTAGTATGGTATCCTTAATTTATTTAATCGTTAAAAATTTATATTTTACTGTAGATATTATTGAGGCTGTTTTTATAATTGGATTAGCTATTATGGTTACATTTTTTATAATTTTATATTATATCATAAGGAGGTAAATAAATGAATAAGATTACAGCAAAAATTGTTAGAGATGGAGAATGTACATTAAAATTAAAAATTCCTTGTATTGAATGTGAATATTATGATGGATGGGGATTTGATAATAAACGATTTAATGAAGGGGATAATTTAAAAGGAATTTCTGTTTTTGATGTTTGGTGTAAAGCTTTAGATACTAATATTAATGTAGAAGGTATGAAGACAATAAAAACATAAAAATTAATTTTTATTTTTTTTTTTAGTTATTACTTAATAATTTTTATAATTAATTATATAGGAAAAGTTTAACATGAATAAAAAAACTTTAAAAAGAATACCTGTATTTGTTTTAGCTATAATAATATTTATTTTGTCTTCACGTACACAGAAGGTTCCTATTGGTGGTTTTGGTCATAGGGATACGAATGTTCTCTTTATGATTTTGCACGTTGGAGAATTTGGATTATTTACTATGCTTTTGATGTTTGGGTTTTGGCCAGAGGTTAAATCATATTATTTATTAGTAGTTTCTGTGTTGTATGGTTGTTTTGATGAATTACATCAATATTTTGTTCCGACCCGGTATTGTGATATGGTTGATATATATTGTAACGTTATAGGGGCTATTATGGGTATTGTAATATATTTTGTTTTAATTTCTATTATAAGATTAGTAATGGATGGAATAGAAGATTATCATAAAGAAGAATTAACAGATATGTAATATGATTAAGTTTAGACTTTTTTTTTATTTTAAATGCTTTAACTATCAAATCATTTAAATATAATGTCAAACATATTATATTTAATAATTATTTTTTGGTTTTCATTGTGAAAATTTAAAAATGATTATTAGTATTAATTAATTAAAAATTAATGATTATTAAGTGGAAGATAAAAATGCCAAAAATGTTACTTAAAAATCAGGATATTCATGTAAATAAAATTGCTTATAAAAATCTTGGGTATTTGAAAACTGAAATCTCAAAGGCAGTAAGAAGGTTTTTTGAAGAACCAAGTCACTTTAGAACGAAGTTAGATCAGGATAAAATGAGAAGTGCACTTAAAGATGTTAAGCAGTTAAACGAAAAGATTTCCAATGTAATGAAAAGGATGTATAAGGTATTATATTAAGTGGAGATAAAAATGAAACAACTTACAATTAAACAATTAAAAGGGATGAACAAGAAACAACTATACGATTATTGTAGGAGTAATAATATTAAGGGCTATTCAAATCAGAATAAAGCCCATATAAATAATTTAATTTTACAATCCTATAAATCCAAAAAGAAACCCGTTAAAAAACCTGTTGCTAAAAAGAGTTCCAAACCAAGGATGACTAAGAAAAGACTTCTTGCGATTTTAAAGGAAGATATAGAAGATTTTGAACCAAGTGATTCACATTCAATGGAAGGTAGGATTTATGTACATGAAGATTATGGATATGTAGATGCTGATTTTAGGCATCTTGGAAGATGGGAGTCCAGTGAGGAAGATGATGATTGGCCTGAATGGTCTGATAAGTCTTATGATAAGTACGTTAAGGAATTTGATAGGTGGGCTAAAAGTAAGTCGTGGTATAAGAGAATAGAAACTTCCGTTGATACTAATGAAAAGGCATGGGTATCTTTTCAATTAAAGATTAAATAGGTTAAAATTATGAAAAAACTTAGCATAGAAGAATTAAAAGGGATGAACAAGAAACAATTATATGACTATTGTCGGGCTAATAAAATTAAAGGATATTCTAATCAAAATAAAACTTATATTAATAATTTAATTTTAAATTCCTATAAATCCGAAAAACAACCTGCTAAGAAACCTAAAACATCTCTTGGATCTCTTATAAATGAATATGGAAACCAAAGAAATCAAAGAAGAGATTATAAAACAACTTATTCGCTTGAAGAAGCCGCTCAAAAAATAACCCAATCAAAACTTAAGAAATCAACAAGAAAATTAAATTTTTATTTATATGGAACAAGTATAAGAAGTGATGGAATTGGAGATGTAGATTATATAATAGTAACCACATCGAAAAAGAATGCTATTTCAAGAATAATGGATGTGGATGTAAAGGGATATTCTTATGGTTGGATATATAAAAGAATAAGTACCTTTTCATTTGTTAATATGTTTCCAAAATATTATAAAAAAATTAAAGGTTTTAATCCATGGAATACTCCCGAGATATTATATATGGTTGAGACCGATAAAATGGTTAATCATATTATATCGTCAAGGACTACTCCTAAAATAGTTAAAATGTGGAATAAATCGGGACTTATTAAAAAAGTATCTGCAATTAATCAGGTTAAAAAAGTAAAGGTTAAAAAACCCACATTTAAAGAAATTAAAAAAATAAAAAATGAATTAGCTAAAAACAGAGATTCCCATTATGGTGATATTAGATATAAGGAATATACAATTTCACCGGATATAAAAGAAAGTGGAACAATAAGTGGTTGGTATTTAGATAGAAGACCTAATGTACGTTTTCATCCCGGAGTTGGATCATCAGGTTTTACAACCGGTTCAGCAGAAATAAAAAGTTATGGAATGTTTAAAAAAATTGACGATTTGGTAATAAAAATAATAGAACTTGAGAGATCATAAATTATGGTAGATACAAAAGCTTTAGTTAAGAGAATAATCGTTCCCAAGATGAGACATCTTAATTATAAAAGATATACTAAATTTGAAAATGAATTGGGAAATTTATCGCAGGATGCAATACATCAATTTAATAAATTTTTACAAGATTTAGAATATAAAGTTAATCAATTAGAAAGAAAAACTAAAAGGGGTTTTTAAAAATGAATTATGATCAAATTGTTCGGGAATTAAAAAAACTTGAGATAGAGTTAGTAGAACAAAAGAGTGGGGCAAGTAAACGATTAATTGTTAAATTTAATAGGAAGGAATCAACGATAGAAGGAAATATGAATCTTACGTTTATCTTAAATCGTTCAAAAGATTTTGAATTTAATTCGGCTATATATGAAGAACCAAAGATACTAAATCGTCGTCGTGTGGTTATGAATCCAAGAAATCAAACTGAATTTTTTAATGTAATTAAAGAATTGAAAACAACTAATACATCACTTAGACTTATCAGTAGAAGGGAGGATATTGAAGAGGTAGAAAAAGAGATAAAAAAATTAACCACACAGTTCAAAGATACGAGGTTTAGGCTTGGTGAAAGGAAGGTATGGTTAAAATACCTAAAAGGACGTATTGATATGGCTGGAAGAAAGGAAGTTTTAAAGAAGTTAGCAATTCAGAGAGATCGAAAATAATTTAATATTATTAATAAAAAGAAATTAAAAAAAAACGAGGATAATTAAATGTATTTGACTGAAAAAACACTACAATTTGAAAACCCATTTGGGTCTATTAAGTTTGATTCTAAAACACATCTTTTCTTAAAGGATATATTTTATGTAACTCAAGATAAATGGATTCAATTTAAAAATATTCGGGAAGATGAATATTATAATTCGGATAGATATAAACGATTTATAGATTTAGGACTTATTAAAGAAAAACCAGATCCGAAATTTAAGCGGAGAAAATTGGTGAGAATAACACCAAAGGGAAAGAAAGCAGTAAAATTAATGCCCAGATTATTTTAAAAAGGATGTTTTAAAAATGGAAAAATTACATACCGTAAAAACGATTATAAGTTTTAGGAATTGGAATAGATATAGTGGAGATGTTGGACCTGAAAACTTGTATACGTTTGATATATATATTAAAAATAAAAGAATAATTAAAGAATACGCTATTAATTCGAAAACTAAGAATGGTGCTATAGATAGTACTATCGAAAGAATTGAAAAAATTTTGAAAAAAAATATATAAAAACGAAATAAATTATAAAACATTTGGACAACTAAAAAATTTAATGGGAGAGTATTATACTTCAAATGAATTTATAATACTTTCTGGAAAAATAAATAAAATTAAACTTATAAAAGTACTTAAAGAGTTGCGGGAAATTTATAATTTGTTAATGAAATATAAATATATAAAAAAATAGGTTTTTAAAATGGGAGAATTAGGAGATAAAATAGATATTGAAAGTTTTAAATTTATGGGTTATGAAATTGAAGGAGAAAGATATAAAATAGAGAATAAAAAGGGTGTTTATTTTTATCACTTATTTATCTATGATCCGAAAGTTTCTATGTCCAAAGAAGTTGGAATACAGGGTATTACAGCAGGTAATTTAACAGATGTAAAAAAAATATTAAGAAAAAATTTATAAAAAAATAAGGTGAAAGAAATTACAAAAATAGATTTTGCAAACGAAATTCGAAAAGATATAAATAAAGTAATAGGAAAATTAAATAAATTAAAATCGTATGGTATGAGACAAACCGATAAGAAACATTTAGAAATTTCAAAAAATTATTTATAGAAAGCATATTCAAAGGTAACAACATTTAAGAGAGATCTTCCAATAGCATATTGGTAAAATTTTTTTAATTATTCCTTAATATTAATTTATTTTTTTTTTCTTTTTTATGATTTGTAATTTAAGATTTGTAATAGAAAATTGAAAAGGAGGTGAAGGTGGAATGGAAATAACGAATAGATCTTTTATAGTTAAATTTCATATTAAAAATATAACAAAAAAATCATATCAAGGATCATATGATTATAAAGCGAGTATTCATATTCAGGTTGGGAATAAACATAAAATCATAAGTACTTTTGAGAGAACTGTAGACAATATAGAACAATTTCAATCTTTAATAGAAGAAAGGGTTAAGAAGTTAATAAGTAAGATAAGGGTTTAAATTAAAGAAAATATTAAAAATAAGAGGTAAAAATGCCAGTTAATACATATAGATTAACAAAAAATCAATTAGAATACTTAAAATTGATTTCAGGGTTTCACGCTTTAACTTTAAAAACTATAGCCACGAAACTTAAAAAATCCGAATCTTCTGCAAAACAAACATTAAAAAGATTAGAAGAAAATGAATATATAAAATCAAGAAAAACACCACCTGGTAAATACGGAGTATATTTTTATTGGGTAACATCAAAATCTAAAAGATTAATAGAATAAAAAATGGAGGTGAAAGTAAGAAATGACAAATATAACTAATAAAAAGATATATATTATTGAGTTTAATCGACAAAATAGTGATGGAAAAGCTTTTTCGGTTAAATTAAAAAATATACCAAAAGTTTCTTTTTCTAAATGGATGAGACTTAAAGGTACAGGAAGAGAGTTTTATACAACCAAAGAGGAAGTTTTAAGACATGTAAGAAAACTTAAAAAGGAAGGAATTCAATTTCAAATTTCCTTAAATTAATTTTTTTTCTCTTTTTTTTTAATTAATATTTATATATAATTTTTTGTTTAATTTGTGAAAATTTAAATATTATTAATTTTATAAAATTAATAATAGATTAAAGAATTATAGAGTGATTATGTAAATGGTAAAGCCAAGCAAAGGAGTAGCTTCTTTTTTAGATTATTTTTTAATGGAAAGGACATTTATAATAAATGAATTGAAGATTTTGGATTATAATTATACTGGTGGAGCCCTCAAGAGATTTTTGCGAAGTCTTAAACGATATGATTATAAAAAAATTGGAAGTGGTGGATTTGGACTTAAAGTTAAAACGCCACAATACTGTGTAATTAGATATAAGGGGGGAATTGATCTTTTGGTAAATACAGGTGGATATAAGTATCTATCATATATCTGTATAATAAAACATTTTCCTAAATAAATAATTTTTAATTTATTTTTTCTCTTTTTTATAATTCAAGATTTGTAATAACAAATATTGAATTTTTGGTTTGGTTATTATGTTTAAATTCTATTATTTTAATAGTAAATATTTATAAATGTTATAATATATTTATAAATTAAAGAATATAAAGTATATTATTGAATTTTAAAAATTATAAAAAAAAATAAATTAAATAAAGGAGATATTTTAAATGTTAGATACACATGGTAGAAGCATACTTTTAGGGGCGATAATTATTTTTATATATAATATTGTATTCTCTATTTTTTCTATAGTTGCTACTAATGTATATTATAAGACTATATTCTTAGTGTTTAGTATACTAAATAACGCACTTGGACTTCTTTTTTTGGTTATAGTATATTTTAAACTTTATAATATAGTACGAAATATATTGAAAGAAGATGTAGTTTTAAAAAAAATATTGAAAGATAAGAGCCCGGATGATGAAGATTGTACCTTTCCATATTGTGAAAAACTTGAATGTGGCAGGACTGAAGATTTTGAGACTTGCCCAATTTATATAAGAGAAAGTAAAGAA
>Ga0114923_10001000_pt1 | contig 20045 bp, 21 predicted proteins | sample SumtaG_FD_89578 | JGI IMG/M metagenome (GOLD analysis project Ga0114923, IMG submission 89578) | Deep subsurface microbial communities from Indian Ocean to uncover new lineages of life (NeLLi) - Sumatra_00157 metaG | ecosystem: Environmental > Aquatic > Marine > Oceanic > Sediment | place: near...
CATTATCCTCAGTTTCCCGAGGTTATTTTTCTCTATAGGGTAAGTTGATCATGTGTTACTGAGCAGTTTGCTATGGAAAATTTAGGTATTCCATTCAACTCGCATGGCTTATTCTCACCCAAATAGCAGTCGGGTCCGGCAGGATCAACCGGAATTAATATAAACTGTGAAGCTAATCACAAAACTATTCTTGATTTTTGGAATTTTTAACTTAAATTGGGGTTCTTAATTAAACTTTCTTCAGTTATAATTACCAAATTATAACTACATTTTTTATACCGCATCTTTGATAAGACTCTTCATCTAACGGGTATTTACCGTAATCCAAGCTTACACCGGTAAAGACGCGGCTGGTTAATATTTAAAAAATGAAAAATAAGTTATAAATTTTTGTGTTTTTCAAAGTAAATTCATGTTTAGGTTATTAAATTTTCGTAGTTTAAAAATCTATAATGAAATAAAAGAGTAGCGTTTCAAAAATAGACCTTAGTGAATAATATGCAGCTTAATGAAAAGATAGGAATTTATTTAGACCAAATAAAGCAAATAAAAGGTGTCGAGAATGCTGTTTTAACTCAAAGAGATGGAAATCCAATTCAATCAACAGGAGTTTGGTTTTCTAAAGATGAAATTTTCAATGTTAGTTCTGCCACAAGTGCAATTTTTAATGTTGGGATTCATTTACATCCAAGAGACTTGAAGTATATCTTAATAGAAGGGAAAAAAGCAAAGATTTTGATTGCCCCATTGAATAGTCCAATACACAATTCTTTGAATAGAATTTTAGAATCTCAAGGTGTTTTAGACGATAAGCATGAATTTTTCATAGCAATTACGGCTCAACCAAATATTAACCTAGGTGGAGTTTTTCTCCAAACCAGTGAGTGCTTAAGGAAGATAAAAACCAGCTTAATAACATCCGGAGAGTCTTTTAAGCCACCATTAATTCAATTTAATAGTCAAAAAGTACAAAATATAATAGAAGGGTTCAAAGTAAAAGAAAATGAAGAGATTGATTTTAAGTTATCACCTTTTTCGTTAAGTTTTTCGAAAACTGTATCATTGAAATTATTAAAAGCCTTGGATAATATTTCGGTTACTGTACCAGATATGAAATATGCTTTTGTAACTATTGAAGGAGGATTTATCGTTTCCAAGTTATTGAAGAACTTTAATGGAAATACAGAACAGTTAGATAAGATTTCTGCAATGAGTTATTCTCTCTTTCAAACCGCTAATAGATGTGCCTGGTTATTAAAAAAAATGCATGCTGAAAGGATCCTACTAGATTGTAAACATTCTTTCCAATTCATTGATGGACTGGGAAAAGCGATTTTTAGTATTGTTATTGGAAAAATGCGTCAAAAACTAGGCCTTATTCGATTAATTCTCCCACAGTTTACAAATCGGATAAATAATCTTGTTAAAGAAGCTTCTAAAGTTCAGGATTTCCGTACATTTGACATTAAAAGGATGTTAGGGGAGTTAATAATAAAATAAGTGTGGTTAGATAATGAACTTTTTCAAGATCTTAGATAAATTCAAAAAACATTACATTTCATTAATTCTATATTGCTTATTAGATAGAATTCCGGTTATTGTGCAAGGGGATGACTCAGAAGATGTAAATAACTTTTTGATAGAATTATCCGAACTTGTACATTTTCGAAAGGAATATGTTTTTTATACAGATTTTATTTCCGCTAAGGAGTATGAAGATTTAATTTCAAATGAAGATTTTGATTATAATTGCCAAAGAGCACACGTAAGATGTCCTTGTGAGGTTTCTACTAAAGCTTTAGAATTATTTAAAAATATCGATTCATGGTTGATCGGAATCGTAATTCCAAGAGAAAAAGAAGACGTATTAAGGTTAAAAGAATTAATCAGTATAAAATCGGATGTGTTTCTATATATATCTTTCTTTTCAACAAGTTTTTCAATAGGATTAGATAATATAGATATGAAATCAGTAGATTTAACCCTTGAAGATAATATATTTAGAAAAATTTCTCAAGATACTGAAAAAGCATTAATAAAAATGAAAAGAGTACTAAATGATAAAATCACCTTAAATGAACTTGATAAGGATTTAGTAGCAACATTATTGGATTTCGAAATCGAAAAAAGTGAGTTGAAAAAGAATATTTTTAGAAGGGAAATTCAAAATTTTTATTCAGGATCGAAGAGAGCTTTTTTTATATTATCTAGGTTGCATTTAATAAACAATATAGATATCGATACAAAAATTAGCAGTAAGACTCTTTTAGAAACAATAGATTACGAAGAAGCTTCAATAGAGAGAATTGTGTCATTTATTGGGAAAGAATGGGGTGAAAACTTTTCAGATTTAATTGAAGACGGAAAAAAATCATTTATAGGTGATAAAATAGTATCACTTTGGGGGTAGATTTATCATGATATTTGACTTTGAAAATGAAACACTACAAGTAAAAATAGTTTATTATGGTCCTGCAATGTCAGGAAAAACAACTTCGGTAAAGTTCTTATTTTCTTGTTTTAATAAGGAAAATGAATTGAAATCAATTGACAGTACTGTAGGAAGGACACTTTTCTTTGACTTTGGGGTTTTAAAATTTAAAGGAGCCGTTTGGGATTTAAAATTCTTAGTCTATTCTGCAACAGGTCAGGATTTCTATTCTAGTACTCGACCTGCTACATTAAATGGGGTAGATGGGATAATATTTGTTGTTGATTCACAGAAAAAATGCTTGGAACATAATTTGCGCTCATGGAAGGAATTAAATTCATTATTCGGTACAGAATTTTATAATATTCCTATAGTAATATCATTAAATAAATATGATTTGAACGAAATGTACAAATTGCATGAGAATGACTTTTTAACTCAAATTAGCTATTCAAAATTTAAACAATTGGCATTAACCAAAACTGTTGCTATAAATGGAGAAGGTGTAATGGATTCATTCAGTCAACTAATTAAGTTTATATTTCCACAGCTGGAAATAAAAGTAGAAGCCTAATTTTTAATTTAGGTTTTTAAATCATTTTTTTGATACATATTCTTTGATATTCTTTTAATATACCCCTGCAAAACAAATTGTTTTAAGAGATTTCTTACTTTCCTTACCTCTGATGCATCAATTCCTAATAGGCTCATTATTTGAAAAATTGAAAATTGTGCGGATAAGTTATCCTTGATTCTATTATAAAGTCCCGTCTTTTAATCACATCAATTCTTTATTAATTATCCTAAAAAAATGAAGAGATACTTTTATATTTTATTCAAATCAGGCATTATATATTTTTTGGAGTAAAGGTTTTTATAATCCTCAAAGTAACTATAAATTATCATTCCTACTTTACGTAGATCATCCTTGTCTAGTCATTTTCATTGAATATTTACAACCTTATATTGCTCCACTTCTGTTTGAAACTACACTACAATATAATTATTTAATAATAGAAATGTTTAACGATTTAAGAAGAAAAATACCTTAATTCTTTTATTACCAACTCAAAATTAACGGATATCCTTTGAATTATCTCCAATTGGAGCTTCACCATCTCCATATATCTGATATAAACCCGTTCTTCTTGCACATTCAGTAAAACTACGATAAACCTCCTTTCTTTTTTCATAGAGGGCACAGGTTTTATAAATTATTGGGTTCCATCTATAATGTTCATCTTCCGGTTCATACCATAGTTTTTCATCTTTTAAAACTTGTTTAAAGTCTTCTTCCCCGATTACTTCTGTGAGATCTTGTTTATTCAACATGACAATAAGTGGAATTTCCGTAATTAATTTACCTCTTGTAATATTCTTCAATTCCTTTAAAGATTCGATATTATCTTCAAAAAAATGTGTTTGCGAATCGACTGTTAAAATAACACCATCGGTTCCCTTAAATATTTTTTTCCTTAAGGGAGAAAACCTTCTTTGCCCCGCTACAGTATACACATGATAAAAAACCTTTCCTCTTCTATTTTGCTTTGTAGATTGGAAAATACCCCTATCAAAATAAAGAGTCGATCCACTAGCCATTGAGATCTTTGTTAAATTGCCAGTTGGAGTAATATCTTTTTCATTTTCCTTTGTATATCTATACAAAGTGTCGACTGTTGTTGTTTTTCCTGATCCTGCCATACCCCAATAGAGGATCTTTATATAAACCTTATGATCTGCTGTATATCGAACCATGGAAAAATCTACCTCAATGAATCAATTATAAATTAAATAAATCGTTCTTATGAGTTTTGAATTAAAATTAGTTTGATGAAAAAAATTTCTATTTTTTAATAAAATAAATAATTTAGTGCTATTATAATTAAGTATTTATAATTCCTTTTTGATATTTTAACTTCTTTAAAAAATAAAAATTAAATATATTTTATTTATTACTTTGAAAATCTCTAACTGTCTATAAAAGTTTCTCCTAATCTAATTTTATAATTGCACCATAGAATTAATTCATTGTATTCATTTCCGACTTTTTCTTCTCTTATTATCAAATTAATTATATCTGAATACATAATTTCTCTCTTACCTTGAAAGATTTTAATTAGTTTACCTTTAATTTCATTTAGCAATGCAATGTTGTTGATTGGTATACTCATAAAACTCTTGTTATTTGGATCAGTTTTCATATAACACATCTATAGCATATTGATTTTTCATGAATTTAATCAAAATACTTCTAGATTAAACATTTTAAATCCCATTTATTTTACTTTTCATTATCCCTCCCTCTTTCTCTATGGAACGTAATTTCATTCTACAGTAAAAATCTTCCATTTAAACGAATTACCATTCTCCATAGTTAAAATAAAGAAGGGTTGAAATTTGAAATTTAAAACTGAATACGAATTGTGATGGAAATTAATCAAAATGAATTTAAAATTGAAGTTAGCGAAAAATGTCCCGAGTGTAAAGGAACTGTTATCATCAATAACTTTGAAAGGGTTTGTAACAAGTGTGGTTTAGTTATTAACGAGTTATTTAAACCGTCTTCATTTATTTTTAATAAGGGGAATAAAACAGGTAATCTTAGTAAACAATATGTTGCATTGGGGGAGCGAACTGACTTCATAGGCGGGTTGGGTTCATTTATCGATTATGAAAACTCCAAATATTTAAGGGATAAATCAGGACGGTTATTACCTCCTAATGAACAAAAATTATTTAGAAGGCTAAAAAAAAATTATGCTCAATTCTTAAGAATCAAAAATCATGAAACTGAATATCGAGTTTTCAACATCCTAAATAAGATTTCATTATATCTTAATCTAAATAAAAATATTCGGAATAATGCCGCGTATTACTACAAAAAAATTCTTAAAAATGAAATTAAAGTTATAAACAATATATCTTTAATTGCTTTTTGTATATTTTTTGCTGTTAGGAAAGAATATCACAATGCTCCATTCACGATTAATGAAATTGCAAAAGCATTTCAAAACTTTGGGCATCGTGTCAATCCTAAGTTGATCCTGCGTGATGGGATAAAATATAAACACCATTTAAAAAATGAGTCGACACCCCATAAAAGCGAAGATTATCTAATAAGGTTAACCAATCAGGTTATAAATCATAAAGATCTTTCAGAAAGGTTAAAGAAAAAAAGATCGGTTTGGGCAAAGGAGGAATATCAAAATAATCTTCTTAAAAAATGTCGGGAGATATTGATAGATCTACCACTTTGGCATCGTGGAGGGAGAAACCCATTTATTTTAACAGGAGCTATAATATATCTTGCAGATAAGTTAATTGCAAAAGAAAATAAGCAAAAATCAGTCTTAACTCAAAAAGTAATATCTGAAGCCACAAAAATTGCGGAATATTCAATAAGGGATCATTATGTCAACCTATTAAAACCTCTTTTTCTTAAGAGTTGAATTTATCAATCTTTTTAAAAAAGATTAAAATGTAAAGGGATTATTCATATTCTAAAATATTAAATTCTATTAAATTTTTAAAATAAATTGAATTTATTAAAAATAAACTGATAAATAGTTTTCGATAAAAAAAACGTGCTTCTGTAGTGTAGACCGGTCAATTTAAATAGTAATTATGGAAAGCAACCATTAAGACTAAGCATCTGAGGCTCTCACCTTCGGGACCCGGGTTCAAATCCCGGCAGAAGCATTAACACTAATTTTTATAGTTACAATATAACAGATTATGATTACAATTACTTAACGTCGTTAATTACTTTTTAAGACTGATTTCAAAAGATTTGATTTTTAAACTTTTCTAAATGTAGAGGAAACTTTATTTAACAAGTCAAGGAGATTTGACATTAAATCTATGTAAATTCTTATTAACTCAATATCTGTTTCAACCTGAAGTTTTTCTATTAACCACTGAATCTTTTTAGAAATAACTTCTTCTAATGAATTATAGATTGTTTCTTTAATATTTGTTTTAAGGTTGAGATCACTTTCAGAATTTAGTTTTTTTTTTTTATAATTTTCAAGAGCGGCGTTATTGTTCATAACAACAACTTTTCTATCACAACTAGGACAATACTTTTCTCCATTTTTATTTTGGAATATAGGATTATTACAAACTGGACATGCAATATTTAACATAGTATGACCCAATCTTAGAAGATCAGCCATTTTAATAATATCTTTATTAACCTTGATCCCCACAAATTAATAATTAAATTAGATTATTATAATATGTATTTTATTGAACAGAGGTTTTTATTCACGATTTCGTATTTTTAATAAATTCACAATGTATCCTGAAATCCGGTTTCTTAAGTGTTTTGAATCAACTTCAAGATACTTGTCTAAAAGCGTTTTATTTTGTTCAAAATTAGTTGTAAATACATCTGGATACTTGCTTATTAATTCTTTAGATACTTTTTTAATTAGAATTGTTCTTACTTTTCCCATGTTAGTAACTTGTTTTTTTCTTTAATCTTTCCTATGCAAAATGTTTTTTAAAATAAATTTCTTTCGTAATAATTTTGGTTTTTATAGTTTTAAACAAAAATTTTAATGTGAAAAAGAGATTAATTATTTTAATTTTATTTGTATCAATCCTGGAATTTCTTAGTATTATAAATTTTGTTATGGGTTTTGATTGTAATCTTTACAATATAGAAGTTGATAAAGAGTATTATTATCCTGATGAAATAGTCAATATAAACGCTACTTGGGTATTAGAATATAATCCCATTAACGAAGAAGCTTATATTCAAGTTAGACTTACTGATGAATATGATTCTTTAATTTGGAATTCCTCTAAATATGATGGAATTGGGAATCATACAGAATATTGGAGCATAAATATAAGTCGATTAAATCTGATTCTTGAAAATTATACTTACAATTTATTCTTGAAATTTTTAAGTGTTTACCACCAAATTGGTACAATGGATATAATATCAAATCTTTTAACAACAATTCAAGTCAAAATAATTAAGCGAATACCATCTTGTCAGTTAATTGGATTTAAAGATCGAATAAAGTATGGAGAAAGTTTAAGTTTTCAAGCAAGATTTTTTGATGATTTAATGGATAATAATACACTCTTGAATAATCAATCAATTAAATTTCTAGTCATTTCAAATAACTCTATTATATTTCAATCTAATTTCACTACCAATGATTTAGGCATAATCAATATTAATCTATCTTCTAGAGATCATTTAGGTTTAGGAGTAAATAATTTGGTGTTGAGGTTGAGTAATAACAACGTCTTTAATGATTCAACATTTCAGTATGAATTTTTAGTTGAAAAGAATCCAGTATTTATTGAGGAAATTAGCTTTAAAGAGAATTTAGAAGCATGGGAAGATTTAATATTTAAAATGTTCTATTATTATTATTTAAATAACACCAAATATCCGCTGGAAAATCAATCCATTGAGCTAGTGATTTTAAGAGATGGTAACATCACATACACACAAATATATAATACTGATGTAGAAGGTATATTATCGGTTAACATCTCTCATGAATTATTGAGTTTTAATGAGGAAAATAATAATTTAACTTTGAGTTTAATATATAATGGTTCTCTTTATTTCGAAAATAAGACACTCTCCTTAAATCTAAATATAAAATTCGATGAACCGGAAGGTGAATTTCAATTAAATTTTGTACCATTTGTAAGTATATCGGCAATAATAGTATTAATTTCACTGATAATATTGTTTAAATTTAAGAAGCCTAAGAAAATGATATTACCGGATATTACGATAAGATATTGAATTCAAAATATTAAATAGTTTAAGATCAATTATCTATTCCAAATTTTCTATTAAAAAAATTAATACTCTGTATTTTATTATAAACGATCTTTTTTTACATTTATAATAACCTTCTATTATGAAATCGTGCTATTATGGAATATTTTGAAGAATTATTAAAAAAACCATCATTATTTCTTGATGAAAGCAGACTGGATATGAATTATATTCCAGATAATCTACCACACAGGGAAAAAGAACTATCTCTTCTATCACAACTATTCCTAACACTTCTTACGAATCCAAATTCAATTTCTAGAAAAATCCTAATAACAGGAAAAACAGGAATAGGAAAAACAGTAACTGTAAAGATCTTTGGTGATATTCTTAAGAAAGCATCAGCAAAAAGAAATATTTGTGTTAAATATGTCCATGTTAATTGTCGAAAAGAAAGAACTAGTTATAAGGTTTTAATTAAAATTATTCGATTAATTAATAAGAAATTTCCAAAAAGAGGGTATTCTCCTCAAGATTTACTAGAGAACTTAATCGAGTTTCTTAATAAACAAAATATACACATTTTAATTGTTTTAGATGAGTTAAGTTATCTCATTAACAAAGGAGAGGATTTAATTTATCTATTAACTCGTATTAATGATGATGCAGCAAATGTTCAACAACGAGTATCAATTATCGGAATTGTGCGAGATCTTTCCTGTTTGAACAATTTAGATTTTAGTACTATAAGCACTTTACAAAGAAATATCATTAAATTTAGTAATTATTCTAAAAAACAGATTTTTGATATCCTAGAGTACAGAGCTCAGTTAAGTTTAAAAGAAAATGTTATCTCAAAAGACCTAATAAAAATGATTGTCGAATCAACCTATGGTAACGGTGATATCAGGTATGGGCTAAATATAATATGGAAAGCCGCTAAAATTGCTGAAGGTAGGGATTTACCATTTATAAATAATGAATGTGTCAGGCTTGGGAGTCAAGAATTAGTTCCATTTTCAACTTTAGATGTTTTAAAGTATATGGCATCTCAGAAATTATTCTTTTTACTCGCAATTGTTAAAGGGCTAGAAATTTCTAAAATGACAGAAATATCCTTTTTAGAAATTATGAAAAGATATAACATCATATGTGAAAATTTGGGATTGAAGCCTAGATCGAATTCTCAACTATGGAATTATCTTCAAGAATTTAAGCGCGAAAGCATAGTTTTAATTAATATTTTAAGTGAGAAAATAAAAGGGAGAAGAGCTTTGATTCAAATTCCAGAAATCAATTTACTAAAATTAGAAAAAATTATTATAGAGATACTAAAATTAAAAGGGATAAACATCTAATTATGATAAATGTTGAAAATAAAAATTTGATTGAAGATCTATTAGGATCCAGAGCAAGAGTTAAAATATTAAAAGCTCTTGCCCTGAATGAAGAATTAACTATTTCATTAATTATTAGTAAAACTAAACTTAATTATTCAAATGTTAAAAAACATCTAAATCACCTAAAAGATCTGGGTTTAATCCAAGAAAAGAAGTTTGGAAGGGTTAAAATATTTAGGTATAGAATAGAAAATATAAAAGCCCGGAGTTTAAAAAAATTTATTGATATTTGGGAAGGGGATTTTTATTGATATTATAAAATCATTTTTAGCGATCAATTTTACTCTTCTGGGTATAATCTTCCTTTTCTTTATCTATTTAGATATTAAATTCAGAAAAATACCCCAGAGGTACTTTATATTCAGTTATATTGTGGGATTAGGTTTAAATTTTCTTGAATTCATAATCTTTTTTGAAAAAATTGCAATTCTTATTTATCTTAAAATTTTTGTGCTAATATTTGTGTTTTCCTTATCTTTCATATTGTTTATTTTGAAAATAATTGGTGGTAGCGATGGTAAACTCTTTATTCTAATTTTCTTTGTACATCCTATTCTATTTCTAAATGTGACTGTTATTTTTTCTTTTTTCCTATTCTTTTCATTATTATTTGTCTTTTTATTTATGATTAACCTAATCTTCAATAATAATTTTGGAGATAGTTTTTCATATACCTTATTCTTCAATTTAAGTTATAAACTCTCAATTCTTAAAAAAGCATATCTTAAATCTTTTTATAGGTTCTTAAATTATTCGAACTTAAATGATTATATTGAGAGAAAATACTATATAAAATCGTTAAACTTAATATATAATTTAAAAAAAAACAAGTTTCAGATACTATGTCAAATCCGTCCTCCTCTAATAGTGCTTATAATTCTCTCTTATTATATCATTTTCTTTCTAAATTAAATCCTTTAACAAATCACTTCGAATTAATTTTATATTTAATGATTTTTACTAGAATTATGAATTTTAAAAAACATGTGAAAATATAATTATGGAAATTGAAAAAACAAGAGAAACTTCATGGAGAATTCAGCTAAAAAATAGAAATGAAAATATTGAAATAACCGCTGTTGAGATTAGTGGTGAAGTTCGAATTATCAAACTAGCACTTCTGAAAAATGAAAAAGCATTAGAAGTTGAAATGAATAAAGAAGAATTTTTCAATTTTCTATCTTTAATATCTGCGTTTAAAGATGTCGTGATAGGAGAAGAAATAATAAGGATCGATGAGGATCCATCTTTAATAGAAAAAGAAACTCAAAGAGTAGAAGTTATTTCTGATGTAAACAACCCGATATATCCTATTAATACTGAATCCTTGGAGAATAATTTTAAAGAACCTGATAAAGATGAATTAAATCCCGAAGAATGGGATCCATGGTAGTAGCTTAACTACTTTTAATTTCTATTCTAAATTCACAGTTCTCTAAATTTAAATCTTCTAAAGAACATTGAGTTTCTACTACATTTACTCTGTATAATGCAAATTCTCCAAATCCAACTAATAATCCAGTGATAAAATAACAAAAATATTTTGATTTATTTTCTAATTCTGATGAAATATTATGGTGAAGATCGATAACTATTGAATTTTCGGTTATACTCTTAGGATTAAACCTTCCCCATCCGTGGTTACTTAAAATATTTGTGAATTGATTTACTAAATCAACTAAAGATTTTGGTTTTAAATTTTCTTCCCAAGTTTGTATCAACTTCCAACCGGCTTTTTTACCCAACCATACTAATAAAGATTTTACACCTTCCCCGTAAATGGAAGCTAAAATATCTATTATTTGAGGGGGGAAAAAAGCAAAACGATCATTATATAGCTGATATTTCCCTTTACTAAATTTTAAACCTTTTAATTTTAAATTTTTCATAATTATTATCAGCTTTTTTTCTTATATAATATTTTCTAACACATTTTAGTTCAAAGAATCTAATTGATTGAAATGGGTTATTGTTTTCTACTTCAAATTATATTCTAACAAAAATTTGAAGCTATGTCTCTTGATTAAACAAGATGTTGACTTTAAATAATTATATACAAATTTTTTCAGTGAATGCTAGAGTTAAATATTCTACTACTAGAAATTTCAATAATTTTAGGTATTAATATTTTAATTTTCGTCTTCTCCCTTATTTCAACTGATCTCCTCATTACATCATTGTCATTTATTATATTTTTAATTTTATTAATTCCTTTTCATTTGTTAATAGAAAAATTAGAATTAGCCGTATTTGTTAATAATTTAGGAAGCTCTCCATTTTACAAACTTCTTTTTTTTTATTCCTGGCTAATAAATGTTTTTATTGGAATATGCTTGTTCATAGAATTGATTTATCTCTTTATTTATTGTTGAAAGAGGTATGCCTTTCAGTTTTCGCTCTTACATGAAATTAGTAATATTACTAAAAGAAATTAAAAATGTTAAGATGAATATAATATTGGATGCCAATATTATAGGTAATCTCCTAACATAACAAACGATTTTTAAGAAATAATAAGAAGTTATTGAGATACTTGATATCAATACAATTAAGATGATCACAATATTAAAGAGGTTAAGAGGATTTTCAGTAAACAGTAGAAAGTCATTACCAACTAAGTTGATACTTCTAGTGATAATGTTAAAAAAGGGAAACAGTCCAGAAATACTCCCTGTAATGATTGGGAGAAGAAAAATAAAAAAAAGAATCTTGAACTTCTCACCCTTCATAATTACTTCTAATTTCCTTTCAAGCTTTTGATGCTTACGTATTATCGTTAATATTTCCAAAATTTTGTCAGATGTATAATAAGCACTTCTTTCAGTAAAATTTTTTATTGCATCCAAAATTATTACATAACGTAAGGATTTTAATACTGATTTTAAAGCTTCTAATATTTCACTAAATGAATAAGAAAAATCTAAAAGATAAGAAATATGATTCTTTAAAGGTTTTTGTAGAATTGTAATAAATTTTTTATTCTGGTTAAAAGATAAAAGAAGTGCCTTTTCAGGAGATGAATTAGTTTTTAAATGACCTGCAAATCCCCTAAGAAATAAAAGAAATTCTTCATATTTTTTTCTTTCATGACTCGAAAAGTCATTTATTAATCCTATTAAATAACCTTGATTTCTAATAAATTTCCTGAACAATAGATTGATAAATATAAAAAAAAAGGGGATAAAAAGGAGTAAGAATAACATATTTATTAATTGAAATAAAATAAGAAAACATATCCCTATTGGAAAGAATAATCCAATAAAAAATAGAATACTAATTTTTGATTGTATCTGTCTGAGATAAATTTTAAATTGTCGTTCTAAAGTACTCTCATTAGTATAGGTGTAATTAAATTTATTGATTAATAAGCTTTTAACGTAGTTATCAAAATCGTTTGATGGTGTTTTTAATTCAAGCAGTTCTTTCTCAGGATTTTTTCCTTCGTGTACTCTTCTGAAAATTAATTTAAAATAATCTGAAATCGGAATTTTATATGCTTTAACTAATTCAATAAAGCGAAGACAATTATCAGAATTTTCTTTGCTAGTCTTCTGAATTAATGAGAAATCGATTTTAATAATGTAAAGAACGGAGTTTAGTAATGACTCTTTTTTTGTTATATCTCCATAAATAATTGAATTAAACTTATATGATGAGATCATTGAGAGAATTAGTGAATAAAGTATAATGATTAAAAAATTGAAAGTAGTAAAGAGTAATGAAATTATTATTGAAATAAAAATTGAAGCCAAAAAGATAATAAAACTTGCTTTATTGACATCCGTCTCATTAGTATCATATAATGTCCTATATAAATCACGATATCTTTCATCTAATTCCTTAAATCTAAGTTTTGGGATTTTATATCTATGAAATTTAGAACAAAATTCAGCATACTTTTTAATATTTATCATAGAATCTACAATTTTAGTTTAAATTTATAAAATTCACAACAATAATAGATGAGGGAGAAGAAACATTTAGGAGATATACTTGAGAGGGAAAATTATGAAAGAAACAATTATAAAATCTTGTGTTATACGATGAAGTTTTACTATGAATACTACTACCAATAAGAAATTCACTAATTATATAGGTATCAAAAAATGTTAAATTAAGATTACTAGGATATTTTATATTTTCTAGATAAGATTGTTCGGGATTTTGAATGATAAATAGAACAGCATCGTTAATCTCATCAAGAAATGCGGTATAAGTTTCTAATTCTTTCCTTTCATTTTCATTATATTCAGTAAATTCGTCAAGGAATGGAATTAAGATGGCTGAGAAAACCGTGAGTAAGAAAATGCTAAATCCTAGAAGTAAAGATTTTTCTAAAAGATTTGTCATAAAAATGATTTCATATTCAACGATTTAAAGCCCTCTTTTTTTCCAATCACCCCAGAATTGATTAAGAGAATCAACGGAGATGAAAGAATGATAGGCGATTTTGTGGAAAAAATCTACCAATTCAAACTTGTCTAATGGATTTATTTCTGTTATATATTCAAAAATTTCTTGGTAAATCTTTACAATAGAGGAAAACTTTTCCTTGGGCAAATTTTCAACTTTTATTAAATCCTTTATGGTTTTTGTTTCATAAAGGGATTTTGATTTTTTCCAAGTCTTTGAAAATGGGTCAAAGTTAAAAATTGAATCATGATATTTATCTTTCTCAATATTTCCCTTAATAACTTCAGAAATTGAAAGAACTCGCCTTTTATTTTGTTCCTTTTTCATCAAAATAATAAGGTCAAGATCATATAAACATGATTCATTTATATCAAAGTGGTAAAGAAAACGATTCATTAACGAGTCAATGTTATTCCCATGAATTGTCTGGAATCCCTTTAATCCCACTGCTAAACAATGAAACATCGCTTCTGATTCCTCTTTAGTTAGAATCTCTCCCAAATATATTATATCAGGTGTTCTATGTAATAGTGTCTTAATTATATTACTCTTTGAATATTTTTGTGTTAACCGATCTTCTATTGAATCTACCTGATATTTTAATTGATGTTTACCAAAATCAAATTGTTTTAATGATTCTATCACATTTTCAACGTAAATTTTCCGAAATTCTTTTGGGGTCAACAGATCTAGTGCATTGATTAAAGTTGTTTTACCTGTATCTGTTTCTCCCGTAATTGTTATATTTGTTTTTCTTAAAACATTAAAATATAGAAATGCTGCCATTGATGAATCTAAAGTTCCATTTTTCAAAAGATCTTGAATTGTGAAAATATTTTTATTTAATTTGCGAATATCCAGCGCGAAATCATGTAACTGGATAGGATCAACATCGATGGCAAATCTACAAAAGAAATATTCGTTTTTTATTACCAACTTAATACTTGGATTCATATAATCAAGTCTTTTACCACTATATAATCTGACCATCGTTTTTAAACGACCTATCTCTATTGGTGTTAATTTTATTTTAGTCCTGCATCGACCATATTTTTGATGATTGACATAAACATTATCATACGGTGAATCCAAAAATATTTCTTCAACGAGATCATCAACTAACAATGGAAATAATTTATCTAAGTGGAGTTTTTTTAAAGCTGCTAGTAATCCAATCCTTTTAACATCAAGCTCTGGGAGATTATATTTTGTATTCAATAAATCTATAGATTTGTCCTTATAGATATTTATTAGTGTTTCTAAAGGAGTTATTTTATCAAATACAGGACCTTCGATATTTGAAACGATATCTCTTATAATTTTCTCGAAGTAATCTTTTTCTTTTTCTTCTTCAAAAAATACATTTACTTTATAAAATTTCTCATTTTCAAATGATCGTTGATGTATATTAACTTGAAAGCAGTTATACATTCCAATATTATATATCCTTAATATTTGTTCACTTTCTTTTGAGATTTGTTCTTGGGATTCATGAATATCATTATCATCATAAATGGTTTTAGAAAAAAGGTGTTCATAAAAATTGACATCGTCATTGTGGCAATCCTTAAAAAATTGTATTACTCTCAAGTTGTTATAAATTTCTAATATATGTTTTACTAACTTTTCAAGGTAAAACAGGCATTTATTACATACCGTATTATTTAATTGTATCCTTTTAAAATTTGAATCTAATTCTGAGATTATCTTGTATACATAGATTGGATCATAATAATCCGATTCTTTTATTCTTTGTAATTCTGTAAAATTAGAAGAGAATCCACACTTAAATTCCTCAAAACGACATTTTTTTGCTCTTACATTTATTAACTTTTGAATTATCTTATTGATATTTTTGATTTTTTTAAAATATTCCAAAAAGATTCCTATCTGATGAGATTCAATTAGAACATCCTTCCATGAAATAGAACTAATCTTAGCATTTTTGTTAAGAAAAAAATTGTAAAAGAAACAAGGAAAGCATCCATTATTCACGGTAAGGTTTTGATTTCTAGAAATACATTTATTACAATCAAAAAACAGTGTAAGTTCTTTTTTCCCGTTAAAATTTTCTTTTTCTTGAAAATAACTAACATTATTTAAAATCATTCATCCTTATTTTTAAAAAGAAAAATATAAATAACCATATTTTATTCAAAAGAGAAAATCAGCGGATTTAGCTAAGAATGAAAAAATTTATTTATTTTAAAAAATTCAATTACAAAAGTTAGTGTTTATTATGGGTCACCGAAAAAAACATGCACCAAGACATGGATCATTAGCATTCCTCCCAAAAAAAAGAGCAGCGTCTATTAAAGGTCGAGTAAGACACTGGGAAGACAATTTAGAACAAATAAATTTCCTTGGATTTGCTGGTTTTAAAGCAGGAATGTCTCATATACTCTATATTGAAGACCAACCAAACAGTCCTTACTTTGGAAAAGAATTAATGAAACCTGTTACCGTAGTTGAAGTCCCACCATTAGTACTTATAGGAGTTAGAGCCTATAAAGAAGATAATTATGGTAAGTTCATTGTAGGAGAAATATTTACAAATGAATTTAATAACTTTATAGGTCGAAAAGTAAATCTTCCAAATATCGAGAATTATGATCCTACAAAAATAAAAAACAAAATTCTAAAAGAATTAGACGACACATGTGAAATTAGAGGAATTTTCCAGACTCAACCTCATAGAACATCATTACCTCGAAAAAAACCAGATATAATCGAAATAAAGGTTAATTCTTTAAATAAGCCAAAAGCGGAATTTAATTTTGCTCTAAAAAATTTAGGAAAAGAGATTAGAGTTAGAGATGTAATAAATGAAGGTGAATTAATAGACGTAATTGCTGTAACCAAAGGTAAAGGCTTTCAAGGTCCGGTTAAAAGATATGGAATTAAAATATTAACAAGAAAAAATAGTAAAATAAAGAGAACGGTTGCTTGTATTGGTCCCTGGCACCCCGCCAGAGTTTTATATACAGTACCGCGAGCAGGGCAAATGGGATTTCACCAAAGAACTGAATATCACAAAAGAATTATGTTAATTGGCGAAAATGAAGAGGAGATTAACCCAAAAGGAGGATACATAAGATACGGGAAGATTCAGGGAGATTATTTATTGATCCTCGGTTCAATCCCCGGACCAAAGAAAAGGCTTATACGGATAAGAAAAACGATAAGACCATTAAAATCTTTTGTAGTTAAAGCTCCAGAAATTACATTTATTAGTCGAGAAAGTCACCAAAGAAAATAAAATTAAAGTGTTCTTTTATGGAAAAAATTAATGTTTATGATTTAGACGGAAATAAAAAAGGATTAATTGATAAACCCGAGATATTTAACGTAAAACCTAGAAAGGATCTTATTCAAATGGCTAATAATGTAGCTCAAAGCAAAAATAAGCAAGTACAGGGAAGAGATAGAGCGGCAGGATTAAAAAATATTTCAGAAGGGTGGGGTACCGGTTATGGTATGTCTCGAGCACCTAGAAGAAAAGGATCTGGTTTTCCTACTTCACGACACGTTGGAAGAGTTCCTTTCGCTAAAGGTGGACGCCGTACACATCCGATTAAAGCTGAAAAAGATGGTAGAAAAAAAATTAATAAGAAAATGAATAAAAGTTCAATTATTTCAGCAATTTCTGCTTCAGGTGATAAGATATGGGTAAAGAAACGAGGGCATAGCATCGACAATATCCCAGAATTGCCGTTAGTCGTTGATGATAAAATTCAGACAATTAAAAAAACAGAAACGATTTACACCGCATTATGCAATTTAGGATTAAAAGAGGAGTTATTTAAAACAAGAAATAGTAAAAAAATAAGAAGTGGAAAAGGGAAAGGTAGGGGTCGTAAATATAAATCTAAAAAAGGGATATTAATTATAATAAAAGATGATTTTGGAATTGTTAAAGCCTCAAGAAACATTCCTGGAACAGATATCATTAAGCTAAATAATCTCTCCATTACTAAATTAGCACCTGGTGGTGTTTCAGGAAGATTAGTGTTATGGTCACAATCTGCTTTCAATCAATTAAATAGCTATGAGGTGTCAATTTAGTTTGGAAAGATATTATAAAATAATTAAAAGACCTTTGATTACTGAAAAAACATTTGATTTAATTGAAAAGGAAAATAAACTTGTGTTTATCGTTAGTAGATTAGTCAATAAGAGTCAAATTAAAACGGCCATAGAAAAAATACATAATGTGAAAGTGATTAAAGTAAATACAATGATAACAGTAAAAGGAGAGAAAAAAGCTTTTATTAAACTCCATCCCGATAATTCCGCACAGGATATTGCTATCGATTTAGGAATTTTCTAATTGTCGCTTGAATATCTTGAAATTAAATTTTGATATTTCTTCTAAATTTAAAATCTTAACATTCTTCATTGATGTAAAACTTTTAATTTCTAATAACTTCTTCGCGTCTTCTTCATTAAGAACTAAAATGTAGATGAAGTATTTGGATAGATATTTTTGAATTATTCGTTGGATAAATCCTGATTTTAATTTCGGCATAGTTAAGAATAGAAAAGTATTCTCGATTAAGATCAAATAGTTACTAAACCTAATTGATTTTACCTCATTTTTTTCTAAGTTCCGTTCAAATTCTTGATTAAATGTTAACAGATCCTTAGACCCTGTTGATTTATTGCTTAGAAATAGATGTGAGTAGTATTTAAGTAAAAAAGAATTATTAAAGATTCCTTTTCTCCATATATAATTATGAAATTCTTTAATCTTTATATTGTGTCTTTTTATTACATTATAATTGAAGAAACTATTAACATCTTTTTCTGTGTTAAATGAGTCCTCTTTATTAGTAATTATTTCAGTAAAATAAAGAGAAAATTTAATTTCTTCATCATTGTTGCATAAGAAATTAATTATTAAATATCCTTTCCTGTTAAAATTGTTGATAAGACTGATAAAATTATGAAAAAAAGATTCTTTTTTGTCTAATTTATCCAAATTAATAGAAAAAAAATCTAATTGAATTGAAATGTTATTGCTTTCAACCAATATAGATTCACCCATTTTCATTAAACTAGTGTTCGAATCAACTTTTTTTAGGATTAATTCTAAAAATCTTTGTTCTAAAATAGAATCTACTTGAAATTTGATAACCAGGTTTTTTTCGATAAAATTTTGGCGTATAATATTAAATAATCGTATTATGTTTTCTTTATTGATCTCCTCAAAATTTAGTAGAAATAAAAAATTTGATTCTTGTAAAGTATTAATCTGAATTGAGTAATATTGAATAAATCTTTTTTTTAAAAATTCATTTAAAATGGGAATAATCTGATTTAAAGAATTAGCTTCAAACATCGCAAAAGCAATGATTTTCTTATTCCTATTCAAGCTTTTATAAAATATTAAGTACCGATCAACTAAGTATGATAGTAATTGATACTTTCCCTTTTTGACCATACATTAAATGTTTTGTTATTAAATATTTAAACCCAGATTATTTGTTTTCTACCGATTAGAGGAAATTAAGCTTGATTATAATACAAATGGAATTGAAATTATTTTCAAATTATGAAGAGGTATGTGAAGTGAAAAAATTATAATCTATACGACATTTTATATGTAAAACATACAGGAGAATTAAGTTGAGTAAATTCGAAAGATATAAAAATAAAAAAACAGAAATATATATTTATCCTCATAAACACTGTAAGCAATGTGATGAAATGATAACAGAAGCTTTTACCTATTGTCCTGAATGCTACAATAAAATTAAAACTAAGACGAAAAGAAAATTTTTCCAGAGGAAGGAAAAATTGGAATTATAGATTCATTTTTATCTATAGTTTTTTTAATCCATTCATCTAAACAGTGAACTGGAAAATTTTCACTCAAATTTTCAACAATGTTCAGCCTTTTCTTTATTGATTCAATGAATAGATTTATTTATTATTTTTGATTTTAAATAATAGTGATTTAAATAATGAGAATAGCAGTTTTAAATAAGGACTTTTGTAAACCAAACAAATGTAGTCCCTATGGAGAAAAACCTTGTATAAAATA